>Ga0210394_10000207_pt1 | contig 141812 bp, 127 predicted proteins | sample IncBWC12MmetaG_FD_160121 | JGI IMG/M metagenome (GOLD analysis project Ga0210394, IMG submission 160121) | Forest soil microbial communities from Barre Woods Harvard Forest LTER site, Petersham, Massachusetts, United States - Inc-BW-C-12-M | ecosystem: Environmental > Terrestrial > Soil >... | reverse complement strand
GTAGGTGCTGGACAGCAGCTGACAGTTTTTGTAGTGTAGACATTGAAAACGACCTTTCTGTTTTGGTTTTGCAACAAAAACTTTAGGTCGTTTTCTTTATTTCGTCAAAAAGTGAGTGTGGGTCAGGTGTGGAACTGGTGGTTTTTGAATCGCGTGCGAGAGCAGTTAGATTTTATCGGTATTAACTTTTATAGCACGCACTACATTTCTTGGCTTTGGAAAGAGAAAAATCCGGACAATCCGCATAACGATTTGGGTTGGTACATGGAGCCAAGTGCCATCTATGACGTACTGGTAAAAACGGCAGACAGGTACGGTTTGCCAATGATAATTACCGAAAACGGACTGGCAGACGCCGGAGACAAACAGCGACAATGGTGGCTTGAGCAAACAATTGCGGCCATGCAAAGGGCTCTGGCGAAAGGCGTGCCGCTTAAGGGTTATTTGCACTGGAGCTTGCTGGATAATTTTGAATGGGCTTACGGCTGGTGGCCGGAGTTTGGGCTGGTTCATGTCGACAGAAAGACTATGAAGCGATCAGTGCGTAGCAGTGCAAAATGGTTTGGAAGCGAGATCAAACGTATCAGAGGCTAAGAACCTGGGCCCAGCTGTGTGGCCGTTGCTATTGTATAGATAGAGGATGCGCCGGCTTCTAGAGTTGACCAACAGGGGTAATTAGGGTACACTGCTAGCACTATTAACTCAGCTCGTATCCAATGTGTGAGTACGGGCTTAACCAAAGGAGTACAGATGAATCAGTACGAAGTTGCTGTTTTATATCACCCAGATCTAGAAATTGATCTGGAAAAAGCTACCAGTCGTGTGGAGAAAATCTTCGCTGACAACGGTGGTAAGGTCGTTAATGTCGACAATTGGGGCAAGCGCAAGCTGGCATACCCAATCAAGAAAAATGAGCACGCAATTTACGTGTTTTACACCGTTGACATGCCTGGTGAAGGGGTCCGTAAGACGGAAGCTACCTTGAACATCACGGACGAAGTTATTCGTTTCTTGATTACCAAGCCAGACCTGAAGGCAATTGCTAAAGCAGAGGCTGAAAAGGCCGAAAAGGCTGCCAAAGCGGCTGCGCGTGGTGAAAACGCCAACGACTCTGACCGCGATGAGCGTGAAGAACGCGGTGACCGCGAAGATCGCCCTCGACGTCGTCGCGACGAAGAATAAGAGGGTCTCATTCAAATGCGCTTGACGTAGTAAAACTCAAAGCGTAACGTAAGAATACAAACCTAAAGGACATAGTTTCCTACAAGAAAGGAGTGTCAATTATGGCACGAAGTCTCAACCAAGTAACGTTAATGGGTAACCTAACTAGGGACCCAGAACTTCGGCAAACACCGAATGGGCAGAATGTAACCAGCTTTAGCCTTGCGCTAAATCGCAGCTACAAAGACGCCAGTGGTGAGTGGCAGGAAGCGACCGATTACATCGATATCGTTGCCTGGGGACCATTGGCCGAACGTGTCAGCCAGTACCTTACTAAAGGTCGTCGCTGTTTGGTACAGGGACGATTGCAATCTCGCAGCTGGGAACAGGAAGGTCAGAAGCGCAGCAAAGTAGAAGTACTTGCTAACGACGTAACCTTCCTAGACGGCAACCGCGATGGCGGTGAGGGCGGTGGAAGCAGCTACAGCGCTGGATCATCAGATGACGGTGCACCAGCTAGCAAACCTACACCAAGCAAGAAGAAGGACGATGTTGTAATTGAAGACATCGGTGATGAACCAATTAACCTAGACGATATACCGTTTTAATTAGATTAAGGAATTAGATTATGGCAAAGATTTTTAAGAATCGAACGGATGTAGCATTTTTTGACTACAAGGACTTTAAGACCTTGCAGCGCTACGTAAATATGTACGGACAGATTGAAACTCGCAAGAAGACTGGTTTGACCGAAGCGCAGCAACGTCGTTTGGCGATTGCTATCAAGCGTGCTAGGCACATCGCGTTGGTTCCATTTGTTGCGAACAACTAGGTCATAACAGGGGTGGAGCAATCACCGTTTATTTTGGTCAAGCGGCTCGAAACACAGGTTCGGGCTACTTTGGTGGCGCTTGATCTGTATAACTTACCAGCCGATGAGCGGAAGGTGGTGAAATCGCTTCGAAGTTTGCTGGCAGATTCGCGGCTCGATACTCGTGATTACGAGCTGAGCGAAACACGCGACGAACAACTTCGCTACGCAAAACAGGCAAAAGAACGGCTCGATGTAGTGCGTAAACATATATTGCTGGCCAGTGAATACAATATTTTTGGTGCGGTGGATGTGGCGCAATTAACAGCGCAAATTGAAACTATAGGCGAACGACTCATTTAGGAATATGATGAGAGAACAGATGAATATTGATGATTTTGTTGAGCAAGTCGTGGCAATCAAGCCTGGTGGTTTTCCGGGGTTTAGTGGTGGCTCGACGAGCGGAATTCTTGGGGCTTCCAACACGCAGTCGGATATGACGCTGCAGCTGCAACGAGCGGCGATTGCATTTTCTAAGTCATACGTTGCAAAGTCGGAAGATTTGAGCGCAAAAGCCGACGCCTTGGGCGGTTTGATTATGACCGAAGCTGTGGTGGGTGCTATTTCGCAGAGCCAGGCAGACACGCTTATAGATACGTTACACAGATTAACCGAAGAGAGGGATTAACCAATGGGTTTGAGTATTACTGATTTGAAAAAAGGTGTCTTGTTTCAGCTGGACGGCGTACCGTATCGAGTTGTCGAATACGGCCAGAAGGTGATGGGCCGCGGTGGTTCAATCGTCAATGTGCGTATTAAAAGTTTGATTGACGGAAAAGTTTTGGAAAAGACCTTTAAGGGTAACGAACAGCTCGATACCGCCGATGTGAGCAATCAAAGTGTCCAATACTTGTATAACGATGGCACAGTGTTCTTCTTTATGAACGGCGAAACATTTGAGCAGTTTGAAGTCTCGGCCGATTTGGTTGGCGACGGTGCTGGTTATATGAAAGAGGGCGATGTGGTGCAGCTGCAGTTCTTCGATGACCGCGCAATCAACGTTGAATTACCCAAAAATGTGCCGTTAGTGGTGACTTACACCGAAGACGCCGTCAAAGGTGACACGAGTAGTTCGATCACCAAGGAAGCGACACTTGAAACTGGTGTAACGGTGCGCGTGCCGGCATTCATCAAGCAGGGCGATCTTATTTCTGTCGATACTGCGACGGGTGCTTACCGCGAACGTGTTAAGGAGTAGTTAGTATGAAGCCGGGTGCTTTATTGCTGGTGAGTTTAATCGAAAAGCATCCGGTTGGTTATATATTTGAACGATCAAGGCGAGCTTGGCCGCTACACATTACGCTGGTGCCATGGTTCTATGTTGCAGACGCTCAAGAGGCATCGCTAATTGGTGCTATTGCACAGTATGTTTGTTCTCTGGAGCGGTTTGAAGTAATTGTTGGTGCGGAGGAGTCTTTTGGTCCCAGCAAAGACGTTGTCGTTAACGTAATTGCTACCCAAGAATTGCTAAAAACATTGCATGAGAGATTGATTGACGTTGTTCGGAAGAACGCTGGAACTCTGAACAATTCTGAGGACAAATGGATTCTTGATGAGTACATTGCACACATTACAAGGCACGGTAACATCGGTCGTAACGAAGGAGATGTCGAGATTATTGATAGCGTTGTAGTTGTTCGGCTGCTCGATGACAACCAGTGCGAGGTTGTGCGAATATTAAATTTGGAGAAACGATGAAAGCTCGGCTCGATCAGATGCTCGTGGTGCGGGGACTGGTTTCTACACGGAGTCAGGCCGAAAGTTATATTAAGCTTGGGCAAGTGTTGGTTAACGGCAGGGCAGTTACGAAATCGGGGTTTTTGGCTCGTGATGACGATGAAGTTAAGGTGACGGCAGAACAGCAATATGTGGGGCGAGCGGCATTGAAGTTGGCGTCGGTTGCTGAGATTTTGCACGTTAATTTTACGGGAAAAACGGTGCTTGATGTTGGCAGTAGCACCGGTGGGTTTACGGATTATGCGCTGAAGCATGGTGCCAAAAAGGTGATTGCGGTGGAGCTTGGCACGAACCAATTGCATCCGAGCTTGCATGGCAATCCACAGATTGAACTACATGAACAGACCGATATCAGAAATTTTGTAACAGATCAGAAAATCGATATTGTAGTGGCCGATGTGTCGTTTATTAGCTTGCGGGAATTACTACCGCACATCGCCACACTTTGTACCAAGCAGACGCAGCTGGTTATGATGGTAAAGCCACAGTTTGAGGCTGCGCAAAGTAGTTTGAAGCACAAAGGTGTAATCAAAAACGATAAAATGCGACGCGATATATTAAAAGATTTTGAAACCTGGGCAACTACGAAGTTTATGATTCAAGACAAGGCGGATTCGCAAGTTGCGGGTTCAAAAGGCAACCTCGAACGCTTTTATTTACTCCGAAAACTGTAATCCAACTGATACAATACGCTTATGTATTTTGCGAGTCGCATGCAGGCTGGGCGAATGTTGGCCGCTCAACTTGTTAAAAAGTATCGGTACGAAAACTGTGCTGTTGTTGCGCTGAACGACGGCGGCGTAGTGGTTGGTGCGCAAATTTCTAGCCAGCTGCACAGTGTACTGATGATGCTGCAGACGGCGGAAATCCACCTACCTATGGAGCCTGAGGCATTCGCCGGTATTAGCCAGACCGGCTCGTTTGCTTATAACACTGCCTATTCTGAGGGCGAAATCGAGGAGCTTAACGCGGACTATTATCACTTTGTAGAACAAGAAAAAATGAGCAAAATGCAGGACATGCAGCGGCTGATTGGTGACGGTGGCATGATTAGTAAGGATTTACTGAGGGGTCGCACTATTATTCTGGTGTCGGACGGATTCGCAAGCGCGTTTTCGATTGATATTGCCATGGAGTATTTAAAGCCGGTACAGATGGAAAAGCTGATTATTGCTACGCCGTTGTCCAGCCTTAAGGCGGTGGACCGTATGCACATGATTGCTGACGAAATCTACTGTTTGAGCGTGATTGAAGACTATATGTGGACTGATCATTATTATGATATGAATGATGTGCCGGACCACTCCAAGATCATCGAAATTATTGAGAAGATTATCCTTGAGTGGAAGTGAGGGTTTAGCCCAGTACATAACTTACTGGGCTGGCGGAGTGTTTTATCTATGCAAGTGGGAGCGTAAAGCGTCCATGTCGAGGATGGTTATGTAGGATTGTTCACTTTTAATTAGGCCTTTGCGTTCCATGGCTGCTAGTTCGCGGCTGGCGGTTTCGCGCGAGGCATTGATGGAGCTGGCGACGTCTTGGTGTCGGAGTGGTACGCCAATAAATGTGCCGCTTTCGTCAGTTCGGCCAAAACGACGACTCATGGTTAGCAAAAATGAAATGATGCGTTCACGTACTGAACGATATTCGAGATTGAGGATGCGTTCGCCGTGCAGCCGATACATTTCGATGGTCATGTCAAGCAGCGGTGCCAGTGTTTCAGCATGGCCTTGCATGTATTCTAGGAATTGTTCGCGGCTGACTTGCCAGACAACGGTTGGCGCTAGGGCTTCATAGATGACGCTACGTTCTTGACCAGTAATTGCCCAGATGAGTGGGAAGATTTCGTGGTCTTTGCGAATAATAAGTAAATTTTCTTCACCGTACTTGGTAATGTCATAGGCTTTAACCAATCCTTGGTAGATATAAAAAATGCCTGGTGGGGATTCACCAGGGCGAATAATAAACTCACCTTTTTTATAAGAAATTTCTCTACCTTCCTTACGGAAGAATTCTACTAGTTCGGCCGTTTGTTTTAGGGTAGCCAACATATATCAATTATGTCACAAATAGGGGCTCATAACTAGTTTTCCAGAGAAGTTTCATGGAATGATCATAATTGATGTGGACTTTACGTGGCGTTTTTGTGATATAAATCGTGTCCAGTTAGTGAGCATTCTTACCGACTTTTATCGGTGTAAAGCCGTATGATTAGATCGTAACCAGTGGAAGGGGACAAAGATGGCTGATTTAAAGTTCAAGCAATTAGAGGACCAGCTCAAACGTATTGGCTGCAACTTCCAGTTTTGGGGTCGCGCTGAGTTAAAGGAGCTTGCCAATGTGCTCTTGCCTGGTGAGCGTGTTGAACATGTGGTGAATGGTAGCTACGAAGGTGGCTTTGCGCTTCTAGCTGCAACTGATCAACGAGTCTTGCTTGTCGACAAGAAACCGATGTATCTGACACTTGAAGACATACGGTTTGACATGATTTCCGAAGTTGACTATAACCATCGGCTGTTGAGTGCCAATATTCACATTTGCACTACGAACAAGTCGTTGCGCTTTACGGCCTACAATCACGCCCGGCTACGAAAAATGTTTCACTTTGTGCAAACGCGAGTTATGGATATTCGCCAGCACTATGCGCAGACGGCTCAGGCGCAGCAACAGTTCCAGCAACAACTGCAGCAACAGGCCCAACAGTCCGGATATGTTCCGCAATATCAATATGAGGCTGTACCTTCGGGGCAGTTCCAGGTAACAGCTCGACACCAGCCGCTGCCGCCGATGCCGACCCAGCAATTCCACCCAATGCAATATCGCCATGTGCCACCAATTATTAGTGCGTCTACGCGCTTGCCAATTATGAGTCGTCAGCGTCGATTCTTGGGCTCGCGGGCGATGAATACGCCATTACCTTCAAACTTGTAGGGATAGGTAGGGCGCAGGCTTGTCTACTCGGCACATTTTGGGCCGCTAGCCTGCGCTCCGATGCTCACGCACCTTAAAGTGCACTCCGCTTCGGTGCTCAACTATCGACCCAACTGCACTCAAGTAGAAAAGCCTTTAACAGTGGTTTGTTTGGGTTTTGGGCACTATTTGGTGACGTTGAAGCGGAATTCTACGACGTCGTCGGCGCGCATGATGTAGGTTTTGCCTGCAGTTGCGACTTTACCGGCGGCCTTGGCGGCGGTGAGGGAACCGGCGGTTAGTAGGTCGTTGCAATCGACGACTTCTGCGGCGATGAAGCCATGCTCAAAGTCACCGTGGATGACGCCAGCGGCTTGCGGAGCGGTATCGCCTTGGTGAATTGTCCAGGCACGGACTTCTTTTTCGCCGGCTGTTAGGTAGCTTTGCAGGCCGAGCGTATTGTATGCGGCGTGCACCAGCTGGTTGAGGCCAGATTCGGTTTGGCCGTAGCTTTGCAGTAGTTCGGTGCGGTCGTCTTCATCTAGACTTCGCAGTTCATCTTCAATTTTGGCGCAGATAAATAGGGCGGTGGCTGGCGCAACCATTTGTTTGAGTTCGACTTGCTTTGCGCTATCGCTCAGGCCGTTTTCATCGACGTTAAAGACGTAAATGATTGGCTTGGCGGTGAGCAAGAAGAGATCACTGAACAATTCTTGGCTGTTCGCTAGCAAATCGTCATTGGCAAAAATTGGTTTGCCGCTATCAAGATAGGTTTGTATTTTTTCGAGCAAATCTAGCGATGGTTTGAGTTTTGGGTTGGCCTTGGCTTCTTTTTGGACGCGAGGCAGGCGTTTTGTAACTGTTTGCAGGTCGGCTAGGACGAGTTCGGTGTTGATGACGTCGATGTCTTTTTTTGGATCGTGGGCTTCATCAACGTGGGTGACGTTGCTGTCGTCAAAGGCACGCACAACTTGGACGATGGCGTTGGTGGCTCGAATGTGGCTGAGGAATTGGTTGCCTAAGCCTTCGCCCTCAGAGGCGCCTTTTACCAGCCCGGCTACGTCTACAAAGGTGACGGTGGCTGGCTTTATCGGTGCATTGCCGTACAGTTTGCTCAATTTTTCGAGCCGTACATCTGGCACGGGCACGATGCCGGTGTTTGGCTCGATAGTAGCAAAGGGGTAATTTGCGGCCAGCACATTGCTATCTGTCAGGGCATTAAATAGGGTAGATTTGCCAACGTTGGGAAGGCCGACGATGGAGAGGGAAAGTTGAGCCATTAGGTTAGTCTAACAGATGCGAGGACTGATTAATAGGGAAGATGGTGGCGAGGTGAATCTGCTAGGAAGTGGTAGCCATACTGCTTGTGCCTTGCTATACTACGTTATAAGATGCGCGGATCTAGTAAAAAGCCCAGTGATTCTTCCGCTCCCAACATTCTTGTCGGTGGCAAAAGCAAACACAGCCAAGCCTTTAAACTTTTGGCGATTGGGCTATTGTGTCTTATGGTTCTGGTTATCGTTATAATTAGCACCATTGTGATAAGGGACAAAGTCGGTCAGCAGCCCAAACAAGCAAACAGCACAAGCAAGAGCACTACTCCTCTGCCAAAGCAAAAGATACTACCAAGACCCGTAAAGCAGCCGCAGCCGCAGTTAAGTCCTGAGGCAAGTCAGATGGGGCATTTGCAATGAGGCTACTGCACAAACTGCTACTATGTACTGCACTGTGTCTTGCTGTGGGTGCGGGCTTTTTTGCATTTCACGCGTCGCCGGCCTATGCTGACGCCGCAGGCGACCCGGGAGGACTTGCTGCTGGCTGCCAGTCTAGCTATCATACGGTATTTGCGATTTACCCAGGCGATAGCAGCGGCAATTTTAGCGCATCTACTGATAGCAGCGGCAAGCTTAACATATGGACCGAAACATACTACTGTGGCGGTGGCGCGAATCCTCCGCATTCGATTAAAATTGGTCAGTACACTGGTGGTTACTGCAATGGTCCAAGTTGCACTGAGGCTAGTGGAACTTTCACCGCTTCTCTTGGGACGGGTGCTAGTTTCAACTCCGGTTTCAACTACGGCCCATTTGGCTTAGGAGATATTGATCCTGGCTGTTCAGGAAGTGGTTGCGCCGGTGGCCGTTACGTCAATGCGTATGTTGGGTCGATTTCGGTTTCTACTGCCACCTGTGCCAGCGTGTCTTTTAAATATGGCGGCAGCTCTCACTACGGTAGCAATGATATATCGTCGAACGGGACTTTTACCTCGCCTTCTTACAACGTGTGCAACAATAATCCACCGGTAGGTAAGATGACCCTGGCTTGCGACCCTGCAGGCGGCAAAGTCGACTTTGCCCAAACCGGCGTGACGGCAGGGTACCAATTTGCGGTGGATGACGCAAACCAAGCAATTGGTACCAACGTTGGCAACCCATCTCCAGCTACTTTTACTCCTGGTAGTGTAGCGTCAGGGTGGTACACTGCGACTACCGGTAGTGGAGGCTTTGGCTATAACACATACCACAGCTGGAACATAAAATACATGGATTTGGTTGTTCTGAATGCCGCCGGTGACTATGTCATATCAGACCATAAGGCCCTAATAGACCCTGCTACTTGTCCCTCGGCAGACAACAGACCTGCCGGCTCCATCGGTTTCACCTGTAACGATTCGAATAACAAGCCGGAAGTCTACGGCACTGCCTGGGATCCTGACGATCCTGGTAGTGCAAGCAATAGGGCCGCTGGTTCCTATGTGAAGGTCACCCTCTACGCTAATGGCGCATTGCTAGCAACCGTAACCGCCAACCAGCAAGAGCCGGGCTTTAGCCCGCCCGCCAACCACTATCATGAATATACCTATGAACCGCCGAGTACTGGTACTGACGGGGTGACGTATACAGCTTATGCCCAAAGTATCGATGCCAGCGGCAACAATGTTGGCAGCCCCCAGGTGTTGGTGACTTACGGAACTACTACGCCAGTATCTGTCACTGCTGGTCCCTGTGACCATCTTCCAGCCCTCTCTGCCAGCGCCACCTGCGCCGCTGGCTTCAAGCTGTCTGCCACTGACGCCGATGACACCACGACTCCCGCCTCAAGCCGCAAAGTCAGAATAGATGTCTACGAAGATCACGACGCCTCAACCTATACTGCCACATCAGCACCATACCGTCAGTACACCACCTATTCAACTGCTGGTGCCACTGTCAATGTAACCTTGGCAGATCTTGAGCTGGGCAATACCGGCAGCGCCGGTATTGGTTATCCCCCTGGTACACCAGCCTCTCACCCAGGTCGCTCAACTGATTGGGCTAGCCACACATTCTATATCTACGCCATGAGTGTTAACTCTAGTGGTGTAGAAGTAGGAAGTAATACGGAACAAATAAAGACTGTTGGCCCATGTGCCATCATAACCTGTGCACCAGGCCAAACCACATTCCCTAGTACCTTTGAAGCCAATATATCAACACCAAGCTTTGTGGTTGCGGTCAAGGCAACCGGTGTGACATCCGCACCGCCCGCCGCCGCTCCAGGCTTTGGTGTAACGGTTCACGAGGGAAGTGTGACCGGTCCGGCAGTACAAACGACACCACAAACTATTAGTCCGCCCAGGCTGGTTCCGTATGACAGTGGTAGCACCACCATCTTGTCTCAACAAATTAAGTTTACGCCACCCGACCCAAACACTACCTACTACCTTACGTGGGGTTGGGGTTATGCTACGAGTGGTCACACGCTCAGCAATGCAACAACCAACAGTACCGCCACGACACAACTCTGTCCTGCAAGCAGCCCTACCTCTGGAACCACCGTAACCAAGCCGTACTTCAATGTCCTTGGCGGCGATGTCACGGCAGGCTCCGGCTTTAGCACCACCGCTGGTAGTTGCACTCAACTAACATCTGGCGTTAAGTCATGGAATAACGACGGTGGTCCAGACCACACTGGTGCTGGCTCACAACTTGCCACCTTCTCATTAGGAAACATTACGTCGTTTGCCACCAGTATTAACACGAGTGGGGGACTTAGTAATGTCGGCACCCCAACCCCGGGCCCCCACAACCTTTCTTTCGCCAATAGCCCTACTCCCCCCGTTAACGTCAACGATAGCGCCGGTCAATATGGCGGCGGCTTTGGTTACTTGCCTTGTATTAAGGATTATTACACGCAGACCTATCCTAAAGATCCTCATCCGTCGACTGCTACCAATGTCGACCTGTCAACCTTTACGACCTCGGGTATTTATTCGTATAGTGGCAGTATAAACTTAGGCGGTACCTTGAACCCTGGCTTAAACGTACAACTCGCAGTCAATGGTAACGTTGTTGTCACGGGTAATGTTAGGTATGCCGCCTCCTACGACCTGACTAACGTGCCAAGCCTTGATGTCTACGCAAAGGGTAACATCTCGGTGGATCACAGTGTTGGCACGATGCACGGCCTGTATGTAGCTAAGCTTACGTTTGCCACCTGTGCTAATGCTACGGTCGAAACCACCGCTTTCGACACCTGCAACAACCCTCTAACCATCTACGGCTCAGTCCTAGCTAACCAGATTGATTTCGACAGAACCTTTGGTAGTCTTAATGCCGGTGCTGGCCCAGCCGAATCAATTCGCTACACTCCAGAACTTTGGCTTCCAAACACTAGTGGTACTGCTACGTTAGATTGTAGTCCTAACTGTAATTACGAGTCTATTACTAGTTTGCCACCGGTGTTGTAGACCGGGATAGTTTTGTGTCCAGCTGATCCATAAAACTTGTGGTGATTGTAGTTATGCTTTGCTATACTGCGAAGTAAGTATGAGTATGCTCAAATCAAAGGCCAAAACCTCCGAAACTGTGGGCGTGGTTGTGGGAAGCCGTAGTAGGCATACTTTAAAAATCAAAGGTAAGCTAATGCTTTTGATATTACTAGGCTGTTTACTGGTGGTTCTGGTGGCGGGGGTTACCTACTTGTTGCTGCGCTCCAACAAGAACAGCACAGTGGTCTCGCCAAGTCAGAAAACTTCAAGACCGGTAAATCCTGTGCGGCCGAAAAATGGGCCACCACGTAAAATCACGGTAAATCAAAGGCTTCTTTCAACATGATCGGATTTCGAAGCCAGCGCCGGATGCTTTTCTATGTGGCTGGGTTAGTTCTTGTTGGTGCTGCGATGTTGTTAGTACTCCGATCTCCAACAAAGGTATTTGCCGACAATTTGACTGCTGATTTAGCTCATGGTTGTCCTGCTCAGGCTGGCCCGCCGAGCTCGAGTAATCATAATCAGTATACCCATTGGGCTTATAAGCTTACTTATAATAGTAGCACCGGTGCGGATGGTAACGGAACGGCTACTTTTTACGGGCAAGCTTTTGTATGTGGAAATTCGGGCTATGACATTACTCAGGCGCAATTCTATAAGTTTGCAGCAGCTTCTGGCAATGTTACTGGCTTTAGCCCACGGGGCGGAACTTATGGCGGCACCACCAACGGTTTCTATCTTGGAGATGGAAATACTAGTAGCGGTAATTTTTCGACAATAAGTTCTGAGACAATTAGCTTTCACATTCCTCCGGGCCAGTGCCAAACAGTGTCGTGGAACTACTCTTACGGGGCATATCATGGGGCGTATTATGACAGAAATGGGGCATATCATGATGGAATATGGGATGGCCATAACGACACCGCAACCGCACGTACCCCAGATATCTGTGCGCCTGTGCCAAATTGGAGTGTATCGGGTACAACGACCGCTCCGTCTAGTGCCCAGTCCGGTAATAGCATCAAATTCACGAGCACCATGTCTAACGACAGCGAAGGTGGTACTGCTCACTTTAGCTACGGTCCACGCTATTTCTACAGCAACAGCGATCAAACAGGAGCATACTACGCCGCATCGCATAATGAAATAGCGCCGTCGACAACAGGTGGGGGAATACTTGCACCAGGCGCGTCTTATTCTAGTGATGGTGCGTCACCGTATGATCACAACGACAATGGTGCTACCAGTTATACGGTTACTAGCGTCGATGGTAGTTACAAGTATATATGTGGTACGGTCGCATTCAGCCCGTATAATTCTAGTGGCAGTCTGGATGGGCGCAGCCCAGCAGTTTGTGTACCAATCGACCATCTCCCAGCCCTAACCGCCCCCGCCACCTGCACCGACGGCTTCAAACTCTCTGCCACTGACGACGACTACAGCACCACCACCCCCGCTGCCAACCGCAAAGTCAGGGTAGACGTTTACGAAGACCATGATGCCTCGGGGTATCCCGCCTCAGCTCCGTACCGTCAGTACACCACCTATTCAGTTGCCGGTGGCGTGGTAAGCGTCAGCTTAGCAGATCTTGAAGCAGGTAATACCGGCAGCGCCGGCACTAGTTATCCGCCAGGCACCGCAGCTTCTCACCCTGGTCGTTCCACCGACTGGGCCAGCCACACCTTCTACATTTACGCCATAAACGTCGATTCTAGCGGTACAGAAATAGGCGGTAACACAGAGAAAACAGTAACTGTTGGCCCCTGTGCCACCATAGCTTGTGCCCCAAGCCAAACCACATTCCCAGGTAGCTTCGAAGCCAACGCAGCACCAAGCTTTGTTGTCGCCGTGCAGGCAAGCGGTGTCACGACGCCGCCGCCAACCCCCCCAGGCTTTGGCGTTACGGTTAAGGGTCCGGGTCTAACTGGCCCAGTAGTAACAACCACACCAACAACCACCACGTCGCCTTATCTGGTGCCGTATGGTAGTGGTACTACCACGCTCGTGTCTCAACCGATTTCATTCACCCCAACTGGAAGCGGCACCTACTATCTCACCTGGAACTGGTACGACTCTGGTCATACAGCCAGCAATAGCACCACGAACAGCACCGGCACAACAAAACTCTGTGGTGACCATGGAACCACCGTAACCAAGCCATACTTCAACGTACTCGGCGGTGATGTCACTGCAGGTTCCGGCTTTAGCACAGCCACCGGTAGCTGTACTCAACTACTAACAGCTGGCGTTAAGTCATGGAACAATAACAACAACCCGTCTGGTAACTTCATTGGTGCTGGCTCACAACTTGCCACCTTCTCACTAGGAAATATTGAATCCTTTGCCACCAGCATTAACGCCGGGGTAGGGCTCAGTAATGTTGGTACCCCAGTCGGCGCCTCAACCTCAAGCCCCCACAATCTGTCCTTTGCCAACAGAGGTTCTAGCCCCCTCGTCAACGTCAACGATAGCGCCGGTCAATATGGTGGTGGCTTTGGTTACTTGCCCTGCATTAAGGATTATTACACCAGTTCGGCTAGCGGAAGTCATCCTTTCACCCCCGGCCCCTATCTTGGTGATCTTGGCGGTGGTGTACTTGCTCTAGAGAGTATTGATTCATTGCCTGTTGATCCGACGACGAACGCTGCAACCTACAACTCCGGCACATTGCACATCAATAACCCTTCCGATACGAAAGAATCGGTTTCACCGCAAAAACAGATAACAATTCGAGTGAGCGGTGACGTCTATATTGACGATGACCTTGACTATGGCCCTTACGCCCTAGGCTCGGCACCACGCCTGAACATTTACGCAACGGGCAACATATATGTGTCTGGTGCCGTAGGCGAATTGCACGGATTGTATGTGGCAGGCGGGAAGTTCGCAACCTGCTATGATGGCTCGCTAGCTCATCCAGCTGAATCCACCGACTTCGATACCTGCAACAACCCCCTAACCATCTACGGCTCAGTCCTAGCCAAGCAAATTGATTTCGACAGAACCTTTAGTAGCCTCAATGCCGCCAGTACTAGGCCCGCCGAATCAATCCACTACACTCCCGAACTCTGGCTTCCAAGCACTGGCACCGGCACAACTCTCAACTGTAGCCCTAAATGTAATTACGAGTCTATTACCAGTTTGCCACCGGTGTTGTAGGTTTTCGTAGTTTTTTCTTGCATGTAGGCGTAGTCCTTATGCTATAATCGGAGTAATTATGAGCATACTGAGTGGGGTTTCGTCTTTCTTTGGTCTCGATATCGGGACGACAGCCGTTCGGCTCGTAGAGCTACACGGCACTGGTGCTACTAAGACGCTTTCGCGCTACGCCTACGTACCAATTGAAGGCAAGATAAGCATGAGCGATTCCAAGGCCGATCTACAGAAGCTAGCCCAGCTCATCGATGCACTAGTGCATGAATCAGGCGTGTCAACGCACAACGTAGCAGTTGGCTTGCCTTCGAGCCGTGTGTTTACAGCGGTTGCAGACTTCGACCGCCTGCCGATGAATGAGCTTGGCAAAGCAATTGGCTATCAAGCAGATTCATTGATTCCAACACCACCAGCGGAAAGCAAAATCGACTGGGCACTTTTGGGTGACTCGCCAAAGGATAAAAATAAAGTCGAGATCTTACTTAGCAGCATCCCAAACAAATTTATCGAAGAACGACTCGACATGATTGAGTCAATTGGGCTGAATGTTATTGCATTTGAACCAGAGAATTTGGCGCTACCACGTGCGTTGGTGCCACCAGGTACGACCTTGCCACAGTTAATTCTGGACATCGGCCAAATGGGTACTGATCTTGTGATTAGCGTCGCCGATGCGCCACGTTTGACTCGCGCAATTCCAACCGGTCTTGATGCGATTATCCGCGCAGCTCAACAGAATCTCAACATCGATGAAAAGCAAGCGCAGCAGTTTGTCTATAAGTTTGGTCTGAGCAAGGAAAAGCTCGATGGCCAGGTCTACCAGGCAATTATTAGTACCGTCGACTTGCTGGCTGCCGAAATCGATAAATCGATTAAGTTCTTCCAAACGCGCTACGTCGGAGCAACAATTGATCGCATTATCGTAACTGGTGGTGCTTCGACTATCCCCGAATTTCCATTGTATTTGGCAAACAAATTCGGACTCAACGTGGAAATTGGCAATGCGTGGCGCAATGTCGCTTTCTCGGCAGATCGTCAGGCAGAACTACTGGCACTTTCCAATCAGTTTAGCGTGGCTGTTGGCCTTGCGGAGCGCAACGAATGACTCAATTTAACCTTCTACCAGACGTAAAGTTGCAGTATGTTAAAGCCAACCGACTAAAGCGGATGGTGCTGCTGATTGCTGTCGCCGTCAGTGCTGTGTCGTTGTTTGTATTTGTGCTGTGCGCGCTCACGGTCTATGTAGTACAGGCCAAAACACTCAGAGATCTCGATCACGATATTACTGCCAATACCAAAACCCTCAAGTCAGTCCCCGATCTTGATAAAATTTTGACCGTACAGAATCAGCTGAACACCTTGACTGGCTTACACGATAATAAGGTTGTGTCATCGCGCTTGTTTAGTTATCTATCACAACTAACTCCTGACGGAGACACGATTAGTACAATTGATGTCGATTACCTACTGAACACTATTACGCTGAGCGGCGACTCAACCGGCTTGGACCGAGTAAACGTATTTGTTGATACGCTCAAGGCAACTCAATATAAGGTTGATGGTGCAACAGGAACGTTGCCGCCAGCCTTTAGCCAGGTAGTATTGAGCTCGTACGCAACAGGGGATAAAGGCGTGACATACAGTACGACCTTTAGCTTTGATCCAGCAATATTCAGCAATAATGCGAATGTAACCTTGAATGTGCCAACTGGTTCTGTTTCGAACACCAGTGCATTGTTTAAAAAGGCAGGGAATTAATCATGGCGGGCGGACCTTCAACAAAACGTAAACTGATTGACCGAGCTAACTCAACAGTTGTCATCGTCACAAGTGTTGCAGCCGTTATTCTTGTATTCTCTTTGGTTGCTACCAAGACCTTGGTGGGGCAAGCTGGCTACCAGAACCGTGTCATCAACGAAAAACACAAGACGCTCACGCAGCTAAAGTCCGATATTACGGCCGCAAACCAGCTCGACAACTCGTATAAGAAATTTACGGGCACCCAGCAGAATGCGATTGGTGGTAATCTTGGTGGTAGTGGCCCACAAGATGGCGATAATGCAAAGATTGTCCTAGATGCTTTGCCAAGTACCTACGACTTCCCAGCACTTGTAACCAGCCTGCAAACTATGCTGAGTTCTCAGCCGGTAAAGATTAACAGTATTAGTGGTTTCGATGACGAAATTGCCCAGGGTGCCAACCAGACCAGCGCAACACCAACGCCGCAACCGATACCTTTTCAAGCGTCGGTAACCGGCGACTACAAATCGATCCAGGGCGTTATTGCAGAGCTTGAACACTCCATTCGGCCAATCCAGGTTCAGAAACTAGACCTTTCTGGCAGTCAAGACAAACTTACATTGAACATTACGGCTCAGACCTTTTATCAGCCAGCGAAGACGTTAAACATCACGCAGAAGGTAGTAAAATGAAACAAAAAGATATCGCTCTAATTGTAGTCATCGTGTTTGTGAGCGGCATTGTATCGTTCTTTGTTTCAAACAAGATCTTTGTAACCCCCAAGAACAGACAACAAAAGGTTGAAGTGGTTGACGTCATTAGTTCCGAGTTTCAGACTCCGAGTACGAAATACTTCAATAGTACGAGCGTAGACCCCTCAGAATTAGTCCAAATTGGCTCAAACAACAACCAAAATCTATTTAACGGCCAGACGCAGTAGGCTTGAGGGTTATGATCTCCGTAGCTTCACAAAGCGGACGGCCTGAGGAAATATGAAAGTTTTATCGAGCACTGCCCAGCAACAGGTTGAAGATGTACTTGTCGAAGATCAGGCAATAAGCCGTGAGGATCTTAACTTACTGGTTACTCGTGCCGAAAAAGAATCCATTCCACTGTTTGGGTTATTGGTAGATAGCGGCAAAGTTACCAACGAGCAGCTGACGCGTGCTTCTGCCAGAGTTGGCAAGGTGCCGTACGTAAATCTTACTGAAGCAAAAGTTGATCCAGCCGTCCTAGAACTCTTACCTTCGGAAGCTGCAGAACGTTACATGGCGGTGCCGCTGGGCGAAATCCAGCACCGTTTGGTGGTAGCTATGCTGGACGCTGATAACATTCAGGCGGTTGACTTTTTATCGAATAAAATCGGTCGACCGCTCAAAGTATATGCTGCAAGTGAAGAGGGTATACGCAATGTTCTGAAGCAGTACGGTACAAACATCAATAACGATATGGCAGATGTCTTCAAGGACGCAACCGATCTTGACGAGCTGACAAAAAAGAAGGAAATCACAGAAATACAGACGGTTGTCCAAGACTCGCCAATTAGTAAGGCGCTCTCGTCAATTTTGGAATATGCTGCAAAAAACAAAGCCAGCGACGTACATATCGAACCACTAGAGCGTGAACTCAAAATTCGCTGTCGTATCGACGGCGTCTTGCGTGAAACCATGAAGCTGCCCAAAGCGACTGAACCGCCACTTATTTCACGCATAAAAATCCTAGCAAACTTAAAAATAGATGAACATCGCATTCCCCAGGACGGCCAGTTTACCATTCATGTAAACAACAAGGATATTGACCTTCGTATTGCAATTTCCCCTGTTATTTGGGGTGAACAGGTGGTGATTCGATTGCTCGACAAATCAGGCACTAGCCTCAAATTGGAGCAGATGGGTTACACTGGTCGCGCACTGCGTTCGATTCGTTCTGGCCTTGAGCGCACCAACGGCATGATCCTTACCTCTGGCCCAACTGGTTCAGGTAAATCGACGTCATTGTATGCGCTGCTCAATGAAATCAAGAGCGATAGTATTAACATCGTAACCCTAGAAGATCCGGTCGAATACAAAATGGACGGCATCAACCAAATCCAGGTAAACGCTGGGGTTGGGCTGACCTTTGCCAGCGGGCTGCGTAGTATTTTGCGTCAAGACCCCGACGTGGTGATGGTTGGAGAAATTCGTGACAAAGAAACCGCCGAGCTGGCAATTCAAGCTAGTTTGACGGGTCACTTAGTGTTCAGCACGCTGCACACAAACTCTGCTGCCGGTATTTTGCCGCGTCTGTTAGATATGGGCATCGAGCCATTCCTTATTGCCAGTACGGTGCACACGGTTATTGGCCAGCGACTGGTGCGACGAGTTGGTGAGGCACACGAATCGTATCAATCCGATGCGGCCGAAACGGCGGCAATTAAAGAAGTTTTGGGCCCGATATTGCCAAAAACCGATGCTGATATCGAAGCTGTTGCCAAAGATCTTGGCTATGAGGCCTTGCCACTTGGGGGTGATAATGCTTATACTTTAACCAGGGGCAAAGACAGCTCAAGTTCACCAGGAGGTTATAGTGGCCGAATGGGGATCTACGAGGTGTTTGACGTGAGTGAACCTATTCAGGATCTTATCCTGAAGCGATCAACGAGTTCGGAAATCGAAGCGCTTGCTCGCAAAGAAGGTATGATCACGATGCGTCAGGATGGCTTCCTCAAAGCCTTAACCGGCAAGACAACGGTCAAGGAAGTAAACAGGGTGGCATCAGCTGATAGTGCGTAATTAATCAATAGAGACAAGAAACAGGGTGGGAAGACAGTCATGCAAGGACAACCAAGAATCGAAATCCTCCTTGAGGAAGTAGTAAAAAGGAAGGCATCGGACCTTCACCTTCAGGTCGGATTGCCGCCAATGATTCGTGTTGACGGTGCGTTGCTGCCTGTAAGTGGGGCAGACCCGCTCAACGAGGAAGGTGTCGAAACACTTATATTTGCCATTCTAGACGAAGACCAGAAGCAAATTCTGCTCAAAGACAAAGAATTTGACTTCAGTTTTGCCTTTGGCGAACTAGGTAGATTTCGTGTCAACGCCTTCCACGAGCGTGGTAACTTAGCCGCGGCTTTACGTTTAATTCCGAACGAAATTTTGACTGTTGAGCAGCTTGGTTTGCCGCCGATATTTAGTAAATTTGCCGAATTTCCGCGCGGTTTGGTGCTCGTAACTGGCCCAACTGGTTCTGGCAAGTCAACCAGTTTGGCCGCGCTGATTCATAAGATTAATACCGAACGTTCCAGTCACATTATCACTATCGAAGACCCGATCGAATACACTCACAAGTCGATTAAATCAGTCATCGTCCAGCGAGAAGTCCACTACGATACATACTCGTTTAGCGCGGCACTCCGTTCTGCACTCCGTGAAGATCCGGACGTGGTATTGATTGGAGAAATGCGTGACCTCGAAACTATCGCCAGCGCAATCACAATTGCCGAAACCGGGCACCTCGTGTTTGCTACGCTGCACACAAACAGCGCTGCCCAGTCTATCGATCGTATGGTTGACGTGTTTCCGCCACACCAGCAACCACAGATTCGAGCCCAGCTCAGCAACATTCTTATGGCGATTGCCTCGCAGCGTTTGGTGCCATCGATTGGTGGCGGCCGTATCGCTGCAACCGAAATTTTGGTGGCTACACCGGCCGTGCGTAACATTATCCGTGAAGGCAAGACCCATCAGCTCGACGCCGTTATCCAGACTGGTGCCGAATTTGGTATGCAGAGCATGGACAAGATGTTGGTTGGCGCAATACACGCTGGAACCATTAGCTACGATGAAGCACGTAACTTCGCGGTTGATGTTGATGAACTCGATCGCTTAATGAGAGATTAGGAGTAGGCGGTGTTAAATTACAAATACTCTGCGCGTAATACGGCAACTGGTCAGGAGGTAAAAGGTACCATTCAGGCCGATAGTGATGGCGCAGCAGTTAAGCTAATTCGCGACCAAGGCCTCACGCCCATTAATGTTTCGTTGGGAGAAAAAGGCTTTGGTGGTTTTAGCAAGCGTGTTGGTTCAAAAGACAGGGTGCTCTTTAGTCGCCAGTTAAGCACGCTCATCAATGCTGGACTGCCATTGTTGCAAGCTCTGCGCAGTGTTAACGAGCAAACCAGTAGTAAATCCCTCAAATTAGTTGAAAACCAGATTGTGAGCGACGTAGAGGGTGGTGGAACACTGTCTGCGGCCATGGCCAAGCACCCTAAGGTATTTAACCAGGTGTACATTAGCCTGATTGCTGCCGGCGAAAGCTCTGGTACGCTTGATAAAGCACTAGACCGTTTGGCGATCCAGCAAGAAAAAGACGCCGATCTGGTTAGTAAAGTTCGTGGTGCTTTAATGTATCCAGTTATTGTGTTGGTTGTAATGGGCGTTGTAATGGGCTTTATGATTGTAAAGGTTTTGCCCCAAGTCAAAACTATTTACAATGGCCTGCCTGGTGCTAACTTGCCACTTGTAACTCGTGTTTTATTGACGATTTCCGACTTTCTAACTCATTTTTGGTGGATAGTACTGATTGTGGCAGTCGTGCTGGTATTCGTTACGACCCGCTGGGCACGTACCGGTCCGGGCAAGCAAGTTATCGACAAGTTAAAAATGCGCGGCTGGCCAATTGGCAGGCTATTTATGAAGATGTACATGGCCCGTTTTGCGCGTACTGGTTCAACGCTAGTTGCGAGTGGCGTACCATTATTGCAGGTGCTAGATATTACCGGCAAGGCGGTGAACAACGTACACATAGAAGCTTCGCTAGCAAGGGCTTCCCAACAAGTTCGTGGTGGTAAATCGCTGGCCGACGCCCTGGCTACCGACAACAACTTCTTGCCCTTGGTACCAAGCATGCTCAAAATTGGCGAACAATCTGGTGCCATGGAGGAAATGTTGGCTAAAGCCGCCGACTACTACGAAAAAGAGGTCGACAACGAGGTTGCCGCTATATCATCAATCATCGAACCCGTGATGATGGTGCTACTGGGGGTCGTAGCCTTTATTATCGTTGCTGCCGTGCTGCTGCCAATCTATGGCTTGGCGGGTAATAGTAACTTCACTAGTCCAACCGCCACCAGTTCTGCACCGACAACAACCAAGTAGCTAACGCTAATTAATCTCTGTGGAAAAACACTTGCTTTTTTGTTAACGGACCAGTATCATCCTAGCATAAGCATTAATTTAAATACGCGCAAAGGGGCACTTGCAACATGCTAAATAAACTTAAAAACCGTAAATCTCAGGAAGGCTTCACTATCATTGAAGTCTTGATCGTGCTGGCTATTGCCGGTTTGATTCTGTTAATCGTCTTCTTGGCTGTGCCAAACCTACAGCGTAGTTCGCGTAACACCCAAGTCCGTAACGGCGTATCTACCGTTCTTGGCTATGTTAGTGATTACACGACTAACCATAACGGTGCAGCACCTGTAGGTGCATTCTACGACCCAGCTACTGGCAATGTATGTATGGACAAGGCTGCGGTGTCTGCATGTGCTACCTCTGGTGCAACTGGCTACGTGGGAAAACTACAGGGTGGTCTTACGGTTGCCTTTACCATCGGTGCAAGAGGGCCAGCTGAGCCAACTGCTGCCAGTACGATAAATGTTTGGATAGGCGGTACTTGTGCTACAAGCACGGTTACGGGTGGTGCTGCTTCGCCACGGGCTACGGCTGCAGGTTTCGTAACTGAATCTGGTAGTGGTGTCATTCCACAGTGTACTGATTCCTAGACAGTAAACTTTACTGTTCCTAGAACGGCCATTTCGGTGGCCGTTTTCTTTGTGTGACGATATGATGGTATTGTTGCCATCACTGGCGAAAGATGAGTCCAGAGGACTGTCTTGGGCGAGGACTAAAAACTTGCCAGTTTCGATTGTACAAAGGTTCTGCTACTATAACGGTAATGATTATCGTGATACTCGCCATATTTGGTCTAATTTTAGGGAGTTTTGTGAATGCGTTTGTCTGGCGATTTTCTAAGAGGACAGTTTTCTTAGAACCTAGAAAAAGTAAGGTGATAGTTTTTGCTTGACATTTTGAGGCGCTTTACTATACTAAAAGTATGAAAGAAGTATCTATGACTATCTCTAGCAAGGGGCAGATTACGCTGCCTAGTGCGATGCGTAAGAGTCTCGGCGTGAAACAGGGTGACCGTTTGAGAGTTATAGAATCACGTAAAAGCCAGATAGTTCTTGAAAAGCAGAAATCATTTCAGGACTACTATGGTAAATTGGATGGCTTCTGGGGCGGTGAAGATCCCGCCAAGGAAATTCGAGCTTGGCGTGATCGTGATCAAAAGGCTCCAGGTGTATGATACGGGCGCTCGATACGAATATATTTATCTATGCGTTAGACGGCCGGAGTGAGTTTTGTGCCGCTGCCCGTGCATTACTCGAAACTATCAGCGGCGGCGACTACCAGGGCGTAGCATCGGTACTGGTATACACCGAACTTATGCGAAAACCGTCTGCTTTGGCACTTGAAGCGCTCGATTCGATTAATAACATGCGCTTCTTGCCAGTGGATAAACTTATAGCTCTAGAGGCTGCCAGTCTATCGGCTGCGAAGGATGCAAACATAAAGGCTTATGATGAATTGCATCTGGCAACGGCAGTTTTAGCTGGCGCTCAAGAATTTTGGACAAATGACCATGTGTTGGCCAAGGCACGTGTGGCTGGTTTGCGTGTCCGTCTTTTAACCGAAGCTATCTAGTAGCAACCTCAGCTGTGCTATCATAACGGTAATGATTATCGTGATACTCGCCATATTTGGTCTAATTTTAGGGAGTTTTGTGAATGCGTTTGTGTGGCGATTGCATGAGCAAGAAACATTATTGGCAAAGAAGCACCCAGACAAAAAGCAGCTTAATAAGCTGTCGATTATGCATGGTCGCTCAATGTGCCCAAATTGCCATCACGAACTAGCGGCCAAGGATCTAGTGCCACTGTTGAGTTGGATTGGTCTAGGAGGCAAGTGTCGCTACTGCAAGAAGCTCATTAGCTGGCAGTACCCACTGGTAGAGCTTGTGACTGCGCTTGTCTTTGCTGGTTCGTATCTGTATTGGCCCTTGGCGCTGCACGGGGCTGGTCTGGTGCAGTTTGGCTTCTGGTTGTTCTTTGTAGTGGCATTTATGGCGCTCGCGGTCTACGACCTTCGCTGGCTGCTACTGCCAAACCGTATAGTGTATCCGCTTATTGTTATTGCGTTCATCGAGGCTGGCGTTGTTGCTGATATGGGTCATAGCCCGATGGTTTTTGTAAATTCGGTGCTCGGTGCGTTTGTCATTAGCGGCTTGTTCTATCTGTTATTTCAAGTTTCTGGGGGTAGTTGGATAGGCGGCGGTGATGTCAAGCTTGCGGTTGTGCTCGGTTTGCTGGCTGGCACGCCACTCAAGGCGTTACTGCTTCTGTTCTTTGCATCGCTGGTAGGAACAATCGTTGGTGTGCCGCTGTCGTTCAAGGCTCGCAAAGGGCTCAAACTACGGGTACCATTCGGCCCATTTTTACTCATCGCAACGCTTATTGCGGTGCTGTTTGGATCGAGTATGATTGATTGGTATACGCGGACACTCCTGGGCTAAATTCTGCTATTTTTCGTGCTCGCAACTTGCAATTCGCTTATGGTATAATTCGACTGAATAAGGAGCACTGTATGCGAAGCCGTAAAGGAAAGTCTCCGCGATATAGCAAAAACTCATGAAAAAGGGTGGCAATCGGTCTTTAAGCGGTGGTTTTACCATTGTCGAGGTGCTAATCGTACTATCGGTGAGTGCGCTATTGGCAGTTAGTGCGTTAGTGCTAGTAAGTGGTCGCCAGAATAAGACCGAATTTATGGTTGCCATTAACAATGTGCAGCAGCAGTTGCAACAGATTATCAATGAAACAAGCAGCGGCTACTTTCCTAGCGGTAATTTTACCTGTACCGCTGGCGCGACGTATCCAAGTATTGCAAATGGAGGTTCTGGTCAGCAGGGGCAGAATGGCGACTGTATTTTTATTGGTAAGGCTCTTCGATTTGGTCCTAGTAGCGGCACGACACTCAATGATTTTACCGCCTACCCGTTAGCGGCAAATCGACTTGTCGCCGGTCAGGAGCAAACATCACCAACTGCTACGACTTTCCACTTCGCACCGCTTGCTCCTGGCACCCCTGGTACCGGCGTAAACTCTAGCGCACTCGATGAGTCGACACCGTATCCATTTAAAAACCAGCTGACCTACAAATCGGCAACCTCTTTAGACAATCCTACTCCAACGACTCCTACTCCTACGATCTCTCACGTTCTCGGTTCAAGCACCATGATGGTGGGATTTGTAACAAACCTTGCATCATACGATGGAGGGGGCAATCTCCAGTCCGGTTCTCAGCAGCTGGGCCTGTATAGGTTTACCGGTAGCTGGGCGAACGTCAGTGGTGCCGACGTGGTTGATAGGCTTGGCGCTGCTAACCTGGTTTCTTTAAACAATGTTACGCTTTGTTTTAACAGCGGTAGCACCAATCAATCCGGCGTAATAACAATTGGCGGCAACGGCCAGCAGCTTTCGGTCGCCCTGCAAATAAAGGATGGGCCATGTCATGAGGATTAAACACATACGCCGCCAAGCGGGCGATACCATTGTTGAGGTTTTAATTGCGATTGCTGTTGTCAGCTTAGTATTGGCTGGCGCATACGCATCGAGTAACCATGATGTGAGCGCTCAGCAAGATTCCCAGGAGCATGGCCAAGCGTTAAAATTAGCCCAGACACAGGTGGAGTTTCTGCGCGATAACAGTGCTGCAATTAGCGGATTCAACTGTTTTAATCCTAACAGTACTCCAACACCTGGCGCTCCTGCCCGTATTGCCGCCCCTAACTCGCCGTGTATTGTGCTCAGTAATGGTCAGCCGGCTAACGGTCCGGCACAACAGCCACAATATACGCTAAAGATTTCACCACCAGATCCCACTACTCACACGTATACGATTGATGTCACCTGGACCAGCCTTCTGAGCTCATCATCCAAGGCAGACGTGCAACTTTATTATAGGCCTCAGCAGTGATGAGTGTATTTCATAAACTTCATCGAAGTGTACAAGCTGGATTTACCATTATTGAATTGATGATAGCCACTATGGTTTTCTCAACAATCTTGATTGTTATATCGGCCGGCGTGCTTCACTTTACGAACGATTACTATCGTGGCATCAATAGCTCAACCACTCAGAACGCTGCACGTAGCATTATGGATAGTGTTACCCAGGCAATTCAGTTTGGTGGTGCATTACCAGCTCCGGGTACTATGACAAGTACTCCTACTGTTCTTGCGTCTTGGGGCGGTACGCCCGGCTACATCTGTCTAGGCAGTCAGTTGTTTGTCTATTCGCGTGGCAACGAACTCCACAATTCAGGTGCACCAGCGGATTTCGGTTTGTATAGTGAGCCAGGCGTTAGTTGCTCCAGTGCAGCTACTCAGACAAAGACTGGCGGCACAGAGATGTTGCAGGCCAATATGCGCCTAACTAAGTTCAACGTGCTGCGTATAGGTACGACCGACCTGTACACGGTCACTATCGAAGTAGCATATGGCGATAACGACTTGCTCTGTGATGGCTCGCTGTCCTCTACCAGTGCTGGTAGCTGTGCTCCCGGACAAAGTACTGTTACCGATGCTCAGCTTGCCAGCCCAACCGCACAAGTTCATTGCAAGAGCCAAGCCGGTTCACAATTCTGCGCCGTTTCGGAACTACAAACAACGGTAGAAGTACGCGTAGACATCGGGTCGTAAAAGGGTACAATAGTAGGAGTAAGCATGAGTAATAACATAAGCCCACAACACCGTCTCGACAGGCTCAATCAGACTGGCTTGGTATCTATCATTGTTACGATGATAATGATCATCGTAATTAGCTTAATTGTCCTAGGCTTTTCAGAGGTTACCCGACGTAACCAAACCGAAACACTTGATCGCCAACTGAGCAGCCAAGCCTACTATGCGGCCGAAACAGGCGTGAATGACGTTATAGCTAAGTTGAAGGATCCTGCTGCTCATTTCGCCCCGGCTGATGCCACAAAGTGTGATCAATTTACAGGCGACAACTCCATGACAACTGGTCTAGTGGGTAATGTTAGCTACACGTGCGCGCTTGTTACCGAGGCTGTGCCAAGCATTAAGCTGTCGGTCGCCCCTGGTATTTCTAAAACAACTGTAATAAACATGACCGATGCTTCGGATCTTGTTATTAGCTGGAATGCAAAGGGTGCTGGGGCAAATACTTGCGTCCCGTCTGCCGGTGTTGGTACGTTTACGCCGAGCGGTACCTATACTGATCCCACTAGCGGCTGTCCATACGCACTTGTCCGGCTTGACGTTTACAATGGAGCATCGCCTGGTGATCCGGATGTAATGGCAAATGGCACTGAGTCATTTTACTTCCAGCCTACTAACAACACGGGTATTCCCAGAGTGTCATTCTCACCGAGTGCTGCAACTCCAGGACTTGTTATTGGTGCGGGTTGCACGCCGAATACTAGCGCAACAACGGGCACATGCACCGTTAAGTTGAGCGGGGTACCTGCTGGCACGAGTGGTACACCTCCCGGCACAAATTCTTACGCTCGACTGACCTCAGTGTACTGGCCGGCGGACGTCACCATTAGCGGTAGCACGTTTAGTGGCTCGCAGGCCTTGATCGATGTGACCGGCAAGGCACAAGACGTCCTAAAGCGTATTCAGGTCCGCGTACCACTCGGTGGCGGTGGCGAAGTCCCAACCGATGCAGTGCAAAGCACAGATGGTATCTGTAAGCGCTTTACGACACTGGGTTCTGGACATAACGCAAATGACGGAAACGACACGAATATTCCCGCCGAACTTTGCTCAGCACCTTAACAAGAATTTTCGCGGGTTTTGCCACTACTTATTGATGTGTATCGTGAAACTTTTCGTGCACTGCTTTTAAATGTGGATCAGTCACATGTGTATAGATTTGCGTCGTAGCAATATTGCTATGCCCCAACATTGCCTGAACCGAACGTAAGTCCGCACCGTTCATAAGTAGGTCGGTAGCAAACGAATGCCGCAGTGTGTGTGGCGATACGTGCTTTGTAATGCCCGCCATGAGCGCATAGTGCGCCACCAGCCGCTGCACGCTTCGAACGGTCAGGCGGTGGAAGTTACCAGTCAAATCTACTTTCTTTGTACCGCTATAACGCATAAAGAGCGGGCGAGTGGTATCAGTCCGTTTATCCAGGTATTGTTGAATCCAATATGCCGCCTGCTGGCTAATAAAAATAGGTCGATCTTTCTGGCCTTTACCACGCACCATAAACTCTCGACGCTTTAAGTTTACATGGTCCCGATCGAGCCCCACAAGCTCACTCACACGCAGCCCAGAACTAAAAAGTAACTCCAGAATTGCTCGGTCACGTAAGCCTGCAACAGAGGTAATTTCTGGTTGAGCAAATAAATTATTCAATTCTTCTTCGTTTAAAAACGTAACTTGTTTGCGCACCGTTTTTGCTAGTTCAATCTTGTCTGCGGGCAGTGCTGGGATATCTCGCTTGGCACAAAATTTCAAAAAACTGCGCAGGGCAATCAGGTGATAATTTTGCGTCGTTTTACCCAGCTCGTCGCTTACATTTGTGCCAAGCCGGTTAAGCCATAATCGCCACTTGCGAATCATCTCAGCATCAATGTCGCTAATATGTATGTCGCCCGCAAAGTCGAGCAAGCGGGTCAGATAATGGTCATAGTTGGCAATGGTCTTCTGCGAACGATTTTGCTCAATCTCCAAATATTCCAAAAAATCAGTCTTAGCTTTAGCAAAACGCATATGTTTCATTGTACGACATTCAAACAAACCAGTGTCCAAGAACCATGCAGCTTCCGTTTCGCAAGGCTGAACCTAGGCAAAGACATGCTTGTAAAAGCATAGTCTGGAATCCGCCTGGAGAAACGGAAGCTGCATGGTTCTTACTTACATGTGACCGTTTGGTTACCAGGCTTCCAATCTGTTACAATTACGGATATATAAACAAGGAAAAATATGGAACGAACACTCATTATTGCCAAACCAGATGCCGTGCAACGTGGACTTGTCGGCGAGATTATTGGCCGTTTGGAGCGCAAGGGTCTTAAACTAATCGGCATGAAGCTTGCAGCCTTGGACAAGACAATTTTGCGGGCTCATTATGCCGAACATGTCGAAAAGGGCTTCTACGCCGGGCTTGAAGACTTCATGAAAAGTTCGCCAGTGGTGCTCATGGCCTGGGAAGGTTTTGAATGTATCGATTCCGTTCGTACTATCGTTGGTGCTACAAATCCTCGCATGGCGGCACCTGGCAGTATTCGGGGCGATTTGGCAATTGGCGTTGGTCGTAACCTTATCCATGCTTCGGACGCAAAAGAGAGCGGCGAGCGTGAAGTCGCTCTGTTCTTTGCTGAGGCTGAATTATTCGACTACGACAAATCAGAATATATGCACCTCTACGAAGACTTCGAACGTAGCTAAAAGTCGGGCCTCTGCTTTGCAGCACATTTCGGCCCAAACTCTGCGCTCCGATGCTATATTCACGCCAGTTCGTCTTCTTTTCTTAGTTAATGGACGAATCGGGTTCGGCATATAATTTCACTCACCGTGAAATTATCACGTACCTTTATGTACGCTCCGCTTCGGTGCTCGATTTTGAACCAAACTGCACCACAAGGCAAAACCCCTCAACTCGCGGTCATTTTTTCTAGTATAATCACTCTAGCGCCCCCATAGTTCAATGGATAAAATAGCTCCGTCCTAAGGAGAAGCTCTAGGTTCGACTCCTGGTGGGGGCACCAATTATTCGATTAGTTAATTTGCATTTATACGTATACATTGATAAAATATACGTATGAAAACGAAACTCACCCTCAGTATTGACGAAGAACTAGTGCAGTTTGCTCATCAGCAGGCCCGCAGAAGTAGTACATCAGTTTCTGGCATGTTCTCGGAGTTCCTCATGAAGCGCAAGTTGCACGCCGATGCACGCCCAGTCCCAAGTGTTGAGCAGATGGCAGGATCACTCAAAACCTACGCCATTGATGATTCAAAAACAGCAATAAGATCAGCGTATGCCACAAAATATAGCGATTGACCTCAACATTATTATGGATGTGCTGCTTGAGCGCTCAGGATTTTTAGCCTCACAGCGCATATTGCAACTTGCTGAGTCTGGTGGCTACGATCTGTATATTAGCGCACACATAGTGACGACGTTTGCCTATTTACTAGAAGCGGCAAAAGTTCCTAGACCAGAGATTGCACGGCAGCTAGACTGGTTATTGCAGACGTTCCAGACCGTTCCAGCTACCAGTAGCGTACTCAAAGCTGCTCAAAAAAGTAAGATAACTGATTTTGAAGATGCGGTTATTGAGCAAGCAGCTTTGGCGGCTAACGCATCGGTAATCATTACCCGAAATGTCAAAGATTTTACGGCTAGTGCTGTTGTGGCTTTGACTCCTGAAGTGTATCTATCGAAACGAAACGAGCCGGCATGAAGATCAAGATTATCTCACTCAATATTTGGCACGGTGGCAGGTTGTGGGACAACGCACTGGAGTTTTTGAAGGCTGAAGATCCGGATATCTTGCTGCTGCAAGAGGTGTTTAACGATCACAACGTAGCGCGCGAACCGCGATTCCGGACCATGGACGAATTTACCAGACTATTTCAATTTACCGATAGTGATTTCGCACCAACGCTTTTGTATGTAGAAGAATTTGGCAAGGTCGAACAGGGAAACGCCATACTATCCAAATTCCCAATCACCAACCGTTACGAACCGCTATTTTTTAATGAGTCATACAACGATAACTACGTCGACATTTACCCAAACTACGAGACGTCACCGCGTAATCTGCAGCATATTGTCGTCGATGTGGCTGGTACTGAGCTGAATTTGTTTAATTTTCAAGGTGTTTGGGACTTAGATGGTGAACATGACAGTGAAAAACGGCTCAGAATGAGTCAAGTCATCGTTGACGCCGTCAAAGACAAGCCAAACGTCATTCTGGCAGGTGATACCAACGCCACACCAAACGGCCAGACCATAAAAAATATCGAAGCAAACCTCACCAACATCTTCAAAGATGAGCTGGCCACAACCTTTAACCTGCGCCGCAAAGACCTGGTAAAATTCCCCGGCTATGCCAGTGCAGTAGTCGATATGGCGTTTGTTAGCCCTGGCATGCAGGTGAGCAATCATTCCTGTCCGGATGTCGACGTATCCGACCACTTGCCACTTCTATTCACCATCGATGTGCCAGGCAATAACCAGTGAAGCTAATCCTTGGTTCGCAGTCCGAAGCGCGTCAGAAAGTCCTCCAAGACGCTGGTCTAACGTTTACCGTCGTGCCTGCCAACATCGATGAAAAACAGATTCGAGACGACAATCTAGAAACACTACCGCTGCTCGTAGCGCGAGCCAAAGCAGATGCCCTTGTGCAACGCATTACCGAGCCGCTGCTGCTCATCACGGCCGATACGGTGGCGGTTTTTGATGGCCAGTTGCGCGAAAAACCCGAATCTGCCGAGCAGGCCGAACAATACTTGGCAGATTATGTGCCAAATAAACCAGTCCAAACCAATACTGGCGTCGTGGTTACCAATACCCAAACTGGCAAACGCGTCGAAGGTTTCGACAGTGCCGCCGCCTACTTTCGGCCAATCCCTCACGATATTATCAAACAGCTCGTGGCAACGGGTAGGCCCTTCAAATGGGCTGGTGGTTTTGCCATCGATGACCCGCTGCTCAAGCCATATGTCGACAAAATTGAAGGCAAATATCAGAGTATTTACGGTTTACCGCTCGAATTAACCATGCAGCTCCTAGAACAAGCACAAACGCCATAGTTTTACACCGGTGGGTAGGAAGGGTACAATACGCTTATGCCAAAAAAACAAACTGCCGGCAAGCCTCACAAATATTTTAATGATCAGTTCGACGACGAAGAAGTACTGTTTGTGTTTCGTAAACATCCAGTAGTAATGCGTAAAGGCCTGATTTTCGGCATGGCCGCTTGGCTAATAGGCCCGCTTTATACCGTGGTTCTTACCTATACCCAGCCAAACAACCCACCCAGCATGACCATGTTTGGCCTAAGCCTCTTGGGCAGCATTGTCATCGGTAGCTTAATCTTTGCACCCTGGTATATTAGCTGGTATTTTAGTGTGTTTATTATTACCGATCAGCGCCTGCTGCAGATTACCCAAAAGGGGCTATTCAACCGCAGTGTGGTCGATATGGCGCTCAATCAAATCCAAATGGTAAACTATCAAATTGCCGGATTGCAGGAAACACTGCTAGGATTTGGTACAATAATGATGCAAACCTACGTGGGAGACTTGGTGATTCACGACGTGCATCATCCGGCCAAGATCCAGAAGAAGATTATTGGTATCTTGCGCGAGCAGGGAATCACTACCACGCAGCCTGCACCTGCTGCCAGCGGCACAATTGCTAACGATGACAATGAAGAAGAAATCTAAAATAGCCAAACTCGCAATTCCTAAGTTTAAGGTACCAAAAAAGGTTCCCAAATTAAGTATGCCCTCGCGGTTGCGCGGTCGTCAGAAGCAAGCCGACGCCAAGCTCGTCGAAGCCATCCAGAATTTGCCGCGTATTACCAACGAAACCGTCGCCGAACACCGCGAAGAAGTCTTATCCAGCGCCCGCAAGTACATCTATCCACTCAGCCACTCCAAGCGCCGCGTGGTGGTTATTACAAGTGGTCTCCTCATTGCTGCCGTCGTGCTCTTTTTCACCTTCTGTACGCTGCAGCTGTATAAATTCCAATCAACCTCAACCTTCATGTATGGCGTGACGCAAGTCATTCCGTTCCCCGTTGCCAAGGCCGGACCAGCCTGGGTGTCATACGAAAGTTACCTGTTCGAACTACGCCACTCAGTCCATTACTATCAAGTACAGCAAAAGGAAGATTTCAGCACCAAAGCCGGTAAAAAACACCTGGCCAAGCTTGAACAAGACGCGCTCAATCAGGTAATTCAAGACGCCTACATCAAACAGCTGGCTTCAAAAAACCATGTTACGGTTAGTGACAATGAAGTCACCAGCGAAGTAAACCTGGTTCGCTCCGAAAACCGTTTGGGCAGTAGTGATCAAGTTTTTAAAAACGTGCTCAGTGAATTTTGGGGTTGGACGGTCAAAGATTTTCAGCGTGAACTTAAGCAGCAGCTCCTATCGCAGAAGACGGTAGCAGCACTCGACATCGGTACCCAAACTCGTGCCCAGAACGCGCTCACCCAGGTGGGAGCCGGTGCGGACTTTGCAAAGCTAGCTTCGACTGTCTCTGACGATTTATCTACCAAGGCCAACGGTGGTGATTATGGCATACAGCTTGATCGCACTAATCACGACATCGATCCGCGCGTGCTCGACGTACTGTTCAAACTTAAGCCTGGCCAATCTTCAACCATAATCAACACCGGTTACGCACTCGAAATCGATAAAGTTATCGACGTTACTGGCGGCAAAGTGCACGCCGCACATATCGTGTTCAATTTCCAGAACATCAACCAATATGTAAACCCGCTCAAAGCCAAGCAAAAGCCACACACCTATATTCGTATCAATACCCAGTAGGTAACTGAATTTTTATCTCTGCCTAAGTCTGCTTTTTGGTGTTTTGAATGCCGATCGCAGAAATAATGCCACCAACCAGCAATAAGCCCGCCGATGCAAAGATGCCTTTGTGAAACCCATCAATACTCAGTTTGCTCCCGGTTAATAAGCCAAGCGCTGCAACGGCAATTAGCCCCGCAATCCTTGAAACGGCGTTGTTAACGGCCGACGCAATACCAGCTTGCTTGCTATCAATAGCACTTAAGATCGCAGAGGTGAGTGGAGCAACGGTCATTGACAACCCAAGTGCAAACAGTAGCACGCCAGGCAGTAGCTGCGAAACGTATCCAACATGCGATTGCACACGTAGCATCAGCAAGAATCCGATGCTCGCAATCATCGGTCCACTGGCCATGAAAAATCGTGGTCCAAATCGGCCTGCCAATGCGCCAAATCGTGAGGATAACAGAAACATAATAGCTGTCACTGGCAACAGTGCAAGTCCCGATTCTAGTGCATTGTAGCCACCAACTTGCTGCAAAGTTATAACAATCAAAAAGGTCGACATCGACAGCCCACCATAAATTGCTGCAGTCGCCACGTTGCCAACGTAGAAATTACGTACCTTGAACAACGAAAGCGGCAACATCGGGTTTATATGAGTACTTTCGTAACGAATAAAGGCTGCCAACACCAACACTCCAAGCATAAATGGCACGTATATAACTGGGCTTGCCCAACCATAATGGGCTTGTTCAATCAGTGCAAATACCGAACCGCCCAAGCCAAGTGCACATAAGCTGGCGCCCAAAAAGTCCACTCTAACACCAGATTTAACACGTTCAGGCTGCTCAAGTGATCGCATCAGCCACAGTGTTATAGCAATCGGAAAGACGTTTATAGCAAAAATCCAACGCCACGACGAAATCGAAATAATCAGCCCGCCCAAGAGCGGCCCCGTAAGCGCGGCGATACTAAACCAAGCCGTCCAAATACCAATGGCTTTACTTTGCGCAGCGCCCGAAAAAGCCGATATAATCATTGCCAGTGAACTTGGTACCAGCAGTGCTCCGGCAATACCTTGTAACCCGCGAGCAATAATAAGTGCCGTGCCATTCGGTGCTGCCGCACACAGGAGCGACGTAATCCCAAACCAAACAAGCCCAAACCACAGCACTCGTTTGCGCCCAAACAGATCAGACAACGAGCCAGCAATCAAAATTAGCGACCCAAGTGTCAAAAGGTAGGCATCAACCACCCATTGTTGCACCACCAGCCCACCGCCAAGATTACGGCTAATCGTGGGCAGTGCAATATTGACAATAAAACCGTCCAACGCACCCACAAACGATGCCAGAATACTAACCACAAGCACCAATCGTTGCTGTTTCCCCATATAACTCAAGTATACGCTCTTACTGCCAGCCATCAGCCCAGAGGGCTATTTTGACTAAGCAGCTTTGGGCATTTCGCCGTTTAAAGCCATGACATCTTTACCAGCTTGGCGGCTGGTTGGAGCGTGCAGTGAACCACCGCGTCTGCGCAGGGCAACAGCATAGGCAATTCCACGGAGTGCTTTCGGATCGTGTTCCTCAAGTTGTTTAATTAAATCTTCGCGATCGCGGTCTTTCATTCTAGGCTTGTTACTGGCCAGTGCGTCGATAACATCTTCACCAACGGCTTGCTTTTCGGCTTTCATGGCTTCCGACGTGGTGGCTAACTTTGCACCAGCGATTTCAATAATACGAGAGTTAAGGTCGCCTGATTTTTCGCTAATACCGATATCACCAAGTGTGCGTTTGGTGTCTTCCGATACGTTTTCCACGAGCGTAGAAATCTTGCCATTAAATGTTTCTTCCAGATCACCCAGTTGCTTCAGCCCTTCGCTCGACTGTTTTAATTTGCCACTAACTGGCAGATTAGCAGCTAGCTCCTTAACGGGCGAGTTACCACTAGCAACAGCGTGGGCAATGCTATCTCTACGATTTGTGTTGTAGGCACTTTGATCAATAGCCGACTTTACGGCTGTCTCTTCGACGTCTTTTGTGATGGGAGCACCAAGCGCTTCTTCGATGGCATGCCGTGCACGTGCAACGTCTTTATCATGCTGCGCAGCCTCGGTTGCCGCAAACACATTTGATCCATCCTTACGGGCATTTTCTAGCGCTTTAGTTTCGGCCCAAACTAAGGATGTTTCGGCTGCTTGCTGAGTAGCTTCCGTTGATTCATTGGGAGCTGCAAGGGGTGTTCCGGTTTCGTAATAGCCTTGGGTACCGACTGTATAATTTTCGCCACCAAGCTGTGAAGGATCGTATGTACCTACTTGCGCCATCGCCATCATGGATGGATCCATGCCGTTGGTAAGCAGTAATTGCTGTTCAGGGGTCAAACCGTGGGGTATTGCTTCGGCCGGTGCTGGTGCGGTCATTTTTTGTTAATTTCTTTTTTAGTTTTTTAGGTACTTCTGAATATAAACAATAGCAAATATTTGCTATTTTGTCAACTCAAGTACACTTAAATATAAGGGGGCTAAAAGTCAGATTTCCGGAGTCGGCACTGATTCTTCAGCAAGTTTTTGTCGCTGTGTCTGCAGAAATCGTTGCACGGCCAGCATACTCCACACCCAGAGCCTAATATTAGAACGCTTAAATTGACTTAGAGCAAATATAATGCTAATGTTTATAACATAACCTTTAAAAACAAAAAGTTCGATGAAATATATTCTTTTAATCCAGATTAGCGACAATTTTGACAAGTTGCGCATGGCCAAGGCTAGTGCCTGATGACCGCCGAAGCACTGAACACTGGTATTGATAATCTAGCAGCACTGCAAGACGGCAGATACAATCTGGCAGTGCAGGCCTCAAATGAGCAACTATTGGGCGCGTTTGAAAAAGATAGGATTAAGTATCCAGATGTCATGCTAGCCTCAATCAAAAATGATGGCAGTAGCTACACTATGTATGGCATGAGTTCGTATGCTAATGAACTCATTGGCTGCGAGGCTGTTGGATTGGAACCCCGCGAAGTTATTGAAGCTGGCAAAAATGATCTTGAGGCGGATGAATCACGCATTGTGAAGACGTTTACAGTCGGTGATACTTCCTTCGAAATGAGTGCTATGCGGGACAGGCTTAAGTTCCGTGTTGCTTCACCAGCTTCCAGCCCAAAAGTAACGGGAGATTACGATCTCCCACAGGGCATGTTCCGCGATGCAGTTTCACAGCGCTTTGCCGCATCACCAGCGCATCAGGCTATGCAGCAGGCACAAATTGCTCTCAAAGCATCACCAGATGTGCCAGCAAGTTTTCGGACCACCAGCTTTGATCCAGCGATTGATCCGTTGGGTTCGTTGGCGTTCTTAGAAGATATTGGCGCCGCCAGCTATCTACGCCTGCCAATGCAATCCGAGCCCGATCAAGCCAAAGTCTTGGTCGATGTGCTGGCTGGCAAACACGGCGTAGAGCTAGAACTAACCGAGACAGATAACGAAACAATTCTTACGTGGGGCAAGGGCACAATACGTCGCCTGGTTACCGATAAGCAAACAGGTAATTGTTACTATGAAGCCACACAGAACCCCAGTTATTTTTATGTTGAGGCTGCATCGAAACCAAATAATCGTGAACACCAAGCGGTTCCGTTCATAGAAACTGTTTGTGCAGCAGAGCTTTCGGCGGTTTTAGATGCAGCAGGTCTTATGTTTAGTCCTCGGATGCAGGCAAATATGATGTCGCCACACGCCGAAAACTCAATGGGTTCAGTCTATACCGAAATGACTCGGGAACTTGCCAAGGGCATTGATCGTCCTGAGCGATTGCGGCTGAGCAACCTGTTTGCGCCATACGACGAAACTATGTTTGGTGATGCTTTGGCTCAGAAGATTTCGCAAGGCAAGTTCGACGGTGCGAGATCATTATCATCACATGTCCACGATGCACTTGATGACAGTGCTGGCATGGAATCGGCCGATGCAGTCACCGCAGAGGCAATTGTTCGTACTATGTGGCAGGCTAGTCTTCATGATGCTGACGGAAAGGCTGCCGGGACTTTGCTGGGCATGATTGATGATGCCTTAGTTCGTCCATCGGGTACACCATTAGAAACTAGCCTCCCCGTAACGAGTAATAAGGTTGAGTTCAGCACAGGTGCTTGCGGTGATGTGGCGGGCTATTTTATAAAATCAGCAAACGAAGCTACACTGGTGAAAGTCGGTCGGCGTCAGATGGTCGAGCAATCCAAAAGTTTACAAGCTGTGGCCGAAGATGGTATAAATTTTCTCCAGAAAAGATTAGGTACGAATACCTCGTATTTAAGCATCGAGTCGATGGTTTTCAATGGTGTTCGATTGCCCAAAGGCGCGTTATTCACAAAAGGTGATGATGGAGGCTGGGCTTTTCTGCGACTAACTCCGTTTGCGTTTGATAACCCAGAAGATCAAGTCGCTACCGCAGGGTCGGAGATTCCGGAACGCGTAGTGCGTGAACAGCAGTTTGGCCACAATGTTGGCGGCATTACATTGTCTCGATTCGTGGAACTAGCAATACCTCGTCAGAGTCTTAATGTGACCGTTGGCGGAGAGGGGCGAATACTTGTTTCTGCCGAGACCGTCTGAGGCCATTTGGTACGGTTGGCTCTGCTACGAAAGGAAGGTCTAGGGCTGGACGGTTGGGGTTTGCCCATCGTCCGTAGGCACCGAGTATAAAGCGTGCTCCAGCAGTATCTCCGTCATTAAATTCTTCGACCTTTCCAAGCAGGGCTGGAATAGTAGGGTGGGCTTCGTAATCTTGCGCAATAAGATTACTGAGTGCAAGGGGGTTACGGTGAATAAACAGCGCAAAGCTGTGTAGTTCGTCGGTCGTGCGCTTCGGCAGTGGTGTTTCGTCGGGAGCAGCGCTCCGCAAGGCACTATGTCCAATAGCATAGCCTGCCATCCACCGGTCACATGCTTCGCTCTCGCCACGTGCACCGAATGCGCCAATCTTAGCCTCAAAGAATGCCTTCAAAGGATGATTGAGTGTCGACATCGTCAACAGTTGGGCACGGCGAAACTCATCTGGGGCTGTCTGAGCCATCACTAACGCCATGTCGATATGCTCAGCCGAAAACTGAGGTATGGCAAGAACGGGTAAAGGGGCAACTGCAGACATATACTTTCCTTAAGTTCCTATCATACACGCCCGCCCCCATATGGCCAAAACTAAAACGAGCTGTTCGTCTACACTGTATCTTTAACTATTGTAAGTACCGCGTTGTACATACGAGCAGCCCATTGCTACTACTCCGAGGCGGCGTTCGCCTCCGCGAGGCTAACATATAGTCCTGCCATGGCAAGGTTGAGCAGTCTTTTGACGGGTACAGCTCGAATGTCTTTATACTCTTTCATTGCTGCCATGTATTCTTTTAGTTCACCAACCGTTAGTGGCTGTATCGCTTTTAACGTATCGTTGTACTGGATTGCATTTTTCCTATTTTTTTCTGCTTGGCTTTTATATACGTTACCAAACAGTGGGTCGTCAAGTGAACGCCCGTTAGCAAATGCGTCGAGGTTGCCATAATTGTCGGGCAGTATCGTTTCCACGACTTCTTCTAGTCCTAACTTTTTATATAGTAGTTCTTTATGGGGCAGGGTATCCGTAATTTTGAGGAGCTTTGCTGGATCCTTTAGCTTGGGCAGCGACTGCCCGTTATCGACCGTATCAAATATTATTTCACACACGGCTTTTTCGGTATCGATACCAGATTCTAAAACCTCGCTAACCTGGTTTTTGAAACGTTGCTTTTTATCGCTTCCTTCTTGCCTTATGTTATCCTCTTGGCTCATCTTTTCGAGCCTTGCCTCGTGTTGCTTTTTCCTCAGTAGGACAATTGGGCTTAACCACGCAAGCTGTACTATACGGGCAGTAAGCTCTTCTTGTCGTTCGGCCGTAGGGGTACTTGCAAGCTCATCTTCTATTGCCGCAAGTCCATCTGTTACCATCGATCTGAGTACATATCTGACCTCACTTTTAGTTGTGCCGTGTTGTTTGTAGTGTGCTTGCTCAAGCGTAATTGCGCGTTTCTTTGGTCCTTCCAATAAGGCGTACTGCCGATTAGGGGATAATTCGCCTCGCTGCCGAGAAGCAGTAATTTCTTCAATCACCTGGTCGGCCATGGGCTGCAGTGCCGCAGCAACCTCCCGCGCAATATCCGGATTATGAATTAGCGGATCTAGCCCACCATCACTTTTTTCAACCGGATATTGTAAAAGATGCTCTGGAATCTGGCCCGCAGGATTAGGAGATTCAGGACTTGACATAAGGCTAATAATATCATAAAATATTGATTAGATCAACCTCAAAATTGACTAAAGAATGATAGAATGCTTTTATACGTAAAGTAAGCAAACATGACTGAATTTACCCAAAGAGACACGGCACCAAATCAGGTACCTTTAAATGATAAAGATACAATTGGCTTAGGTGCGGCTGCGATATTGGATCCGAGCAGCACTATGCGCGTCCTTAATAGGCAGGGATTAATCTCATACACAAATTTGCCAGTGGGGATTGATCCTTTCCAGCGTCCAGTAGAGAGCGGCCCATACAGCGATATTGATAACAATCCAGAATTTGCCTCCTTTTGGCCCCACAAGCTTGATAGCTTGCCAGAAGGTAGTTTTAGGGTAGTTAGCCAGGTCGTGGCAATGGCTCTTGAGGCTCCTGCTGCTGAAAGATACGAACGTAAAATTATTGTTTCTGGAAATGAGTTCGGACAGACAGTTGATACCCAGGCTGACACGTGGGATTTTGTACGGGGAACCGAAAGAATTAGAGAAGCACTCGGTTTTAAGATTAAAGATGGTGCAGTGATAGGTATGCCAACGCCAGAGACAGTTAAAGCAGCAGCTGCACGGCAAGGAGTGTTTGTACGTCTTCTTGCTGACTACGGCACGATACCGCCCGAAGATTATCTAAAATCGTTTGCAGCGGGAGAGTACCCAATCGCAACAATGACAGAAGAGAATTACAGGCATGATATTGAGGATGATCACTTAACGGCAATTGTACTGGGCGGAGGGCCGTTAAGAATTGGCCTACAAGAAGCCGCAGTCAAGAACCTCTTACCGACTGGTGACGTTAATGGCTGCACGGATGGTATTGATACCTACACAGGCCTGCTTCGCCTTGTAGTAAGTCCGCATCCACAACGAGATAGTGAGCACTATGGAACGCTGGGCCGACAATCACTGATCGTTCTCGGTGAGGAAATTGGCATTAGCGCCGATACGACGAATGAAATTATTAAAACCGCTCAAGAAAACGCTCTACGCTTCGGCATGAAGGTTAGGGAGCTGGCGTAGACTCATAAAACAAAAAGACTCCAAGAGAAGAGTCTTTTATTACGTTTGCACTTGGCGGGTTGTATGGTTATTTTGTAAGCGCTTTGCCCAGCGCTTTATCGAATGTCTCAACCGCAACGCTTTCACGACGTGCACGCGCGAGCAAGTAACAGTCTGCAAAGTCTAGTTTTAGCTCAGTCAGCAGTCCGATTATTTCAAGTATCAAGTCCTTATTCTCATATCTAAAAGCCTCTGTTCGTTCGAGTAGCAAGAGAGCCTCGCTTGTCTGTTCGCGGTCTCGGCCAGTACTCCGCAAAACGTATACTATTTCGGCCACCACGATATCTGTTATAAGTAGCGTCGCAGGGGTCGCATGCTTAATCAGCTCCTCTGCTTTGGGACTAAGCTCCTTATGGTCGCCTAGCAACCATCGTAAAAGCACGTTAGTATCAACGAATGCCATATTTCTTGGCTAACGCCGAGCCGATAGTCTGCTCTTTCTCGGAAGGAGTGTCTTTGAAAGACGGTGTGCTTAAAATTGAACGCACTGCAGCCAAGTCCTTGGGGGGGCTTACGACAATTTCACCCATATCATTCATCCGAAGATTAGCCTTGCCGATTTTATCCAACCCCAACTTATCTCGGAACTCCTTAGGAATGGTGATTTGACCTTTGCTAGTAATACTATAGGTATAGTTCATATTACTCATTATATGTAAGTAATACCTTGGAGTCAATGCTGTTTGTACATCCTCGAAGCAGACACTACGCTCTGGAAAACATGACCTTTTTACACTTAGAGCACCTACCGATTTTATATGTCTCACCGAAAAAGCCTTTTTCGATATTCGATGATATATCATGCGTCACGCCGACTTTACCACGACACCAAGAGTGAGTGTCCTTGTGAGATTTGAAGCTGGCTACCGGCTCACTAGGGTCGTGCCTAAAATCACGCCGTATAATCGCGCGAGCTCGCCAATTGTTAGTATTTTCTTTGAGTCTCATACCTCTATTTTATCATCAAAAAAAGAAGCCTCACGAGGAGACTCCTTTAAACAAAAGCATCTTGGCGGACCCGACCGGATTTGAACCGGCGATCTCCTCCGTGACAGGGAGGCGTGATAACCACTTCACTACGAGTCCAGATTTGGCTTCTTTGGCTAGTTTGCCGAAGTAACGGGGGTAATCATACCAAGCGGCGGCTTAAAAAGCAATGGTTTCGCGTTGATGGTTTTAGTGAAGGGGTGGTTTCGGTAATTCCTTTGGTATCTGAGCAGCTTCTTGTTTGTCCCATTCCTGATGTGCTTGGTGCATGTGCACTTTACCTGCCAGATAGTTTCTGCTGGCTTTTTCTAGCTCAGCGCGATCCTCCAGGAATTGCTCGGCTCCGGCTATGATACCGTTTCCACACGTTGTAATTTCTTCAAGGTGGCTACTAAATTCCGTCTGCAATGTGTCCTTCTCAAGAAATCCTGCGGCCCCACTGCTCACTAGATCTGATTTAGAATCAAGTATCGTTAAAACATGGGCAGCTTGCATGACGTGCTTTAAATCCTTAGCAACTAAATCGTCAAAAACAGGTTGCATCGCAAACTTTGTGAATAAGCGCGCTCTTTTCGTGTACTCGCGTAGGCGTTCAGGGGGAATTTCTTCGTATATCTCAGACATGAAGAATACTATATCATAAAATTTTAATAATCACATTCGTTCGGTGTAACAAGTCTAGGATTCGCGCAGCCAGAGCTGTTATAATATGCCCTGATTTAGCACATGCCGCCTTAGCTCAGTTGGTAGAGCATCTCATTCGTAACGAGAAGGTCCGGGGTTCGAATCCCCGAGGTGGCTCCAGCGAGTATCGTATAGTGGCTAATATGTAACCTTCCCAAGGTTGAGAGGAGAGTTCAATTCTCTCTACTCGCACCAAATTAATGAAATGCTCTTAGTTATTTCTACTTTTCTTAGTTTGTTTTAGGTAGTAGGTGATTGTGCTTTTCCTTCGCTCTGGTTTACGAGCTTCTTGTCAAATGTCCAAACTGGTAATGCATTTTGCAATTCAGCGTAATTCAGCAAGCAACAGTCGAGGAATGACCAAGAAGGGTGTGTAGAGTAATCGGTTAAGGCTCGGTGGAATAGGGTTCGATTGCAGTTGAAAATTGGCTCATCAACGACTTTGTGAAGATTATCCGATACTAGAGTCCTTGGCAGTTCATAGAATTTCTCAAGTGCAAATGCTAACTCGACAACTATGGCATCCGGTATGTGTAGCTCTTTTGTCGTTGCAAAGAGTTTGTCTATGAGCTCAGTTCTGGCTGTGTCGCGAGCCAGCAGCCAATCGAGTAGTATATTTGTATCTAACACTACTGAGCACCAAACTTTTGGGCAATATGTGCGCTATACCCAGCTCCATTGACGTATTCTTTGCTTGCTGTCTTTGTTCGCTGTAGGGCAACTTTATTGGCTTGCCGAATTTCTGTGATGGTCTGAGCTCGTTTAAGTATATATTCGCCCGATGATTGGTCTTTGGAAAACGATAGCAACATACCGGGCTTGACCCCCAACGCATCGCGAATCTGCTTTGGGATAGTTGTTGTGCCTTTACTGGTAAGTATGGTTTTATATATCATGTATGAATTGTAGCACACAGTTATACATAGTTTCAATGGTAATACTAGCCAAATAAACTGTATATTCATGCAATCCTCCCATACAAACGGCCAAAGTGATACAATAAGGGCTTAATTCTATGACATTTCCACCGAAGTACTTTCATGATCGTTTAATTTTGCTGCTGCTAAGCACCAATGTCTTTTTGGCGGTGCTTTCTAGCGTAGTGGTGCTGCTGATGCTTGGCAATGGTAAGCATGGCACTGGTAGCTTTATTGTGCAGTGTCGAAATTGTTCCAATCAGGCAGACATTAACCGATTTATGCACGGTGGCGTGCTTAGCCTGGCGGCTTTTATTGGTTTTGCACTTATCGTGCTGGTGGTCCATGTCATGCTTAGTCTTCGTGTCTATCGGATCCATCGGCAGTTGGCGGTAATTGTGCTCGGTATGGGCGTCTTGCTGCTTGTGCTGGCTATGATTGTGAGCTACGCGCTGTTGGTCTTATGATTGACATCGAAATTCCTCTAGAAAAAGATCGCCACGGTTGGTACCGTTTTTTTGAGATTGTGCCCGGATTTTTGAGCTGGTCGATGCTAGCACTTCCATTTGTACTGAGTATTATTAATGTCGAGTTTGCGGCGTTGTTTGTGTTTGTGTACTTGCTTATAAACTTTACCAGAGGTGTTGCCGGTGCAACGCGCGTGGTGCAGGGTTACCAAACTATGCGCCATCACCAGCAGCTACAGTGGCGCGATATGGTAGACGAGCTTGATGCTGGCGAAATTAAGCCTGGCCTGAAGCGCCCCAAATGGCATTACGCTGCACTCGCACGCAAGCAAATTCAGCCGCTGTTTGTGTCACCGAACGATGTCATTCACGCTGTTATTGTGGCAACCTACAAAGAAGCCAAAGAGACGCTTGTGCCAACAATCGAATCAGTACTGAACTCGGACTACGACATGAAAAAGGTTATTTTTATCTTGGCCTACGAAGAGCGCGGTGGCAAACAGACCGAAGTCCGGGCCAACGAGTTGATTGCTGATTACCAGGGCAAGTTCATGGCTGCGCTTGCTGTCAAACACCCTCAGGGCATGCCAGGTGAGCTGATAGGCAAGGGCGGTAATGTGACCTATGCGGGCCGTGTGTTGCAAACGTATCTTAAAGATCACGACATCGATCCGATCAAAGTAGTGGTTACGACGCTAGATGCCGATAATCGTCCCGATAAACAGTATTTTGCCGCGTTAAGCTACGCGTATGCCGCTGCTCCAGACCCGCTGCACGCATCGTTCCAGCCAGTGGCGTTGTTTACGAATAATATTTGGGATGCTCCGGCGCCGATGCGCGTGCTTGCGACGGGTAATTCATTCTTCCATCTGGTAACATCGTTGCGGCAGCATGCCTTGCGTAACTTTTCGGCACATGCTCAGCCCATGGCGGCGCTTATCGAAACTGATTTTTGGAGTGTGCGTACTATTGTAGAAGATGGCCACCAATTTTGGCGTTCGTACTTTCGATTCGATGGTAATTACCGCGTCTATCCAATCCATCTGCCGATTGGCCAAGATGCTGTGCTTACCGATGGCTATGTCAAAACGCTTCGAGCCCAGTTTACGCAATTGCGGCGTTGGACATATGGTGCATCGGATGTGGCATATGTGGTGAACCAAGGGTTTTTCAAGAAGAATAAGGTGCCTCGCATTGATCTGATTGCCAAGACTGCGCGACTACTCGAAGGTCACGTCACGTGGGCTGTTGGTCCGCTTCTTGTGCTGGGCGGTGGTTTTATCCCTGGGTTTTTTAAGCCCGATAATATCTATGCAATCCAGGCGCCAGTAATTGTGGGCAACATCCAAAGGGTGGCCACGGTGCTCGTGTTTATTACACTGTTTCTGGCTCTTAAGACGTTGCCGCCCAAGCCTGCTCGCTATAAACGCCATCGAACGCTGTTTATGATTATTCAATGGGCGTATTTACCGTTTACGACCGTCTTCTACAACTCACTAGCGGCGTTTAACTCACAGACTCGTCTGATGTTTGGCTGGTATCTTTCAAAATTCGACGCCACCGAAAAAACGATTATTAGCGAGTCCGGCAAGCGTATCAATTCTGATGCCGAGCAAGAGACCGTTCGCAGGCACCGCTTGCCTCGAATCCGCAGAAAATAGCACTACGTCTATAGCGGGTGAAATGCCTGATAATGCACGGCTGCCGCTTTGTCGAAGTTATTGAGCACCTCTTGGATAGTGAGCACAATGCTGTTCGCTTCTATGAGGCCTTGGCTGTTTTGTGTACGTAGCAGGCTGATAACGGTGTTTGTTAAGGCGGTGGCATCTTCTATGGCTTGTGTACGATGTGCGCAGCTGGTGTGTAGGCTTAGGAATAATTTGTTCTTTAGGAATGGTGTAAGGCTGCCATTGGCAGCTTCGACTCGCCAACCGTCTTCGTACGATGCGCGTTCGTGGGTGCTAAACACGGCCGTGCAGTCTTGGCATTTGCGACGTCGCCAAATCTGATTCAGTCGCTTCTGGGGTCGGGAATTTATTACGTCTGTTTCGCCATTACAATAAATACAAACCATGGCTATATATTGTCATAACGCTGGGCATAATGCTAGTGTAAAACTATTGGAAACTAGTGGAAAGATTAGCTTGGGTGGCCTCGGTCTGTGGTTCATTACAATCTAAAACCCCTAGCAGCTAAGCCGACTAGGGGTGGTAATGGTGCCTTTTTGTTCTGCGATCTTATGACGACGCGGTAACAACTGGGCGATTGCGACGGATCCGGTTGATTGATTTAGAAGAACTAAGTTCTTCGTAAAACAAACTAAAAGTATCAAGCGGACTTGCTTTTTTGCTCTTCAAACCTCAAACTTCTCGTTTAACTGGTCTATGTTAGCAGAAGCTGTGTGCCTTGTCAATTCTATGCTCTTTAATCGTAAGCGCTATTAACAGGGGTAATCAAGCTATTTTGGACTTGCGCTTAAGGGGTAAGTGCGATATAGTCTTTGGAAGGTAATTTAGGGCTCTTAGCTCATTTGGCTAGAGCGCCACATTGACGTTGTGGAGGTGGGAGGTTCGAATCCTCCAGGGCCCACCAAAGAAAAACACCCCTTTTTATAAGGGGTGTTTTTCTTTGGTATGACGGATCTTGTTGTCTAGGGTCGTAAAATTATATGCTGGAAGTTTATACCATCTGTGAGCTAGAGCAATAGATACATATATCATGGACGGTATAAAGACGATAAATTCTATCCACAACCCCATTGTAAGTATGACAATACTAAAAGGCTAGCCATATGATGCTAGTACTGCTAACATAGTCTAGGTGAAGTTTTGAGAGCGCTTTTAGGGCGCTACACAAATAAAGCAGTTCAGTGACATGCGAGATCACTGAACTGCTTTTTCATTGGTCGCAAAATTTTTGGGCTTGTAGTATAGTTGGAGTTGGGTGATGAGGCGGAATTCACCAACCGCGGAGCTTCGTAGAAGGTAGTAGGACGTTAATCTACTCCAATGAGTGTTTTCTGATTAGAAATTATTTGGAAAAAAGTCCGGTGGAACCACCCCAATTTAGTAAGATAAAAGGGGTCCGAGACGCGAGGTTTGAATGAATTGCGAGATCATTCAAGCATCGTGTCTTTTTAATTCTCGCTAGATAAGGAGCTACGACTCTATGTCAGATAAATCAAACCAACAAAATCAGAAACAAGACAATTTATACGCCATGCGACACTCGCTGGCGCATATTATGGCAACTGCTATTGCTGAGTTGTGGCCAACTACCAAGTTTGGTGTGGGACCTGTCGTGGAAAACGGTTTTTATTATGATGTTGATTTGGGCGAAGAAAAGATTTCCGAGGCTGATTTTGGCAAGATTGAGGCCAAGATGCAGGAAATCATTAAAAGTAATGTGGCCTTTGAACGGTTCGAAAAGCCGGTGGACGAGGCAATTGCTTGGGCCAAGGAAGCAAAACAGCCCTATAAAGAAGAACTTTTGAATGATTTGAAGCGGGCTGGCACAACCGTTGCCAAGGATTTGAGTGCCGATGAACTTGGTACCATTGCCGAAGGCGATGCTCGAGTCGAAAACGTGTCGTTTTACAGGGATGGAAGTTTTACTGACCTCTGTCGTGGGCCGCATGTGGAATCAACTGGCAAAGTTGGCGCCTTTAAGCTAATGCGCGTTGCGGGTGCATATTGGCGAGGCAACGAAAAGAACGCGCAGATGCAACGGATTTACGGCGTGGCTTTTCAGGCCCCAAAGGAACTTCGGCAATATTTGGACATGCTCGAAGAGGCAAAGAAGCGTGATCACCGTAAGCTGGGGAAAGAACTGGATCTGTTTACCTTCTCGGACTTGGTTGGTTCGGGTTTGCCCCTGTTTACACCGCGCGGTACTGTGCTGCGTGAGCAGCTGACATTATTTGCCGAGTCGTTGCGCCGCGAATCCGGCTTTGAGCGCGTATTTGTCCCACATATTGCAAAGACTGATCTTTATAAAGTGTCTGGGCACTGGGATAAGTTTGGCGATGAACTGTTTCTGGTGGAAAGCCAGGAAACCTCTGATAGTTTTGTACTGAAGCCTATGAACTGCCCGCATCATAACCAGATTTATGCTTCGCGACCACGGAGTTATCGCGACTTGCCAATCCGATATTTTGAGACAACGACGGTCTACCGGGATGAAAAAACCGGCGAGCTTGGTGGCTTGAGCCGAGTGCGCTCAATTACGCAGGATGACAGCCATGCCTATGCTCGACGCGATCAAGTTTCCGATGTTGTGGCGGGATTAATATCGGATGTGCAAACACTCTACACGACACTTGGTATGTCGTTGCGCGCCCGCTTGAGCTTCCGTGATGCGAGTGATAAATACCTCGGTGAACTGAATCTTTGGGAGGAAGCCCAGGGAACAATCCGCGAGCTAGCAAAGACGAATCAACTGGAGTTCTTTGAGGCCGAGGGCGAAGCGGCATTTTACGGTCCAAAGATCGATTTCATGGCAACTGATGCCATTGGTCGTGAGCACCAGGTTGCCACCGTGCAGCTAGACTTTGTGCAGCCAGAACGCTTTAAACTCGAATATGTTGGCGAAGATGGTACGGCTCAGCAGCCGGTGATGATTCACTGTGCGTTGCTTGGTTCTATCGAGCGATTTTTGTCGGTCTATATTGAACATACAGCGGGTAAGTTTCCGGTTTGGGTTGCGCCGGAGCAAGTGCGTTTAATCACCGTAAATCAGGAAAATAACACCGTAGAGTTTGCGGCAAGTGTTGTCAAAAAAGCACAAGATTTAGGTCTAAGGATTACCGTCGATAACTCTAATGAATCGGTTGGTAAAAAGATTCGTGACGCCGAGCTTTGGAAGGTGCCGTACACAGTTGTGGTTGGCGAAAAGGAAATCGAGACTGGCCAAGTGACGCCGCGAATTCGCAAAGATATGTCGGTGCAGCCTGAGCCACAAAATGTGCTGATTGATGAATTTTTGAAGACCGTTGGCCACGAGGCAAAGGCTCGTGTGCTCAAGACTTCACTGCATGGGTAGGCTTGGATTTAATGGAACACATTGAATCGGGCTTTCGGGAGCGAGTAGAGACGGTAGTGGCTCAGATTCCACCTGGCCGAGTGATGACGTATGGCCAACTTGCGGTGCTGTGCGGCAATGCCCGCGCGGCACGGATTGTTGGTGGTATCGCTCACTTTGGCGATCCGCATTTGCCTTGGCAAAGGGTGGTGAATAAGCAGGGTGGCTTGGCTGCTGGCTATCCGGGTGGCCGGCAAGGCCACAAGGCAGCATTGGAAACGGAGGGCTACATCGTATCTGAAGATTACATGGTTGACGTCCAAAAACTCGTCTGGTGGCCGGATGGTTCGGAAGGTGTTGGATCGGACAACAAACAGCTTCATTTTTTGTGAACCTGTGTGGCAATGACTACGTAGGGTATTATAAGAAGTATGAGTACACAACGAGTTGTCCTAGTAACTGGTGGCGGTAGCGGTATGGGCAAGGCCATTGCCTTGAAATTTGCAGCCAATGGCGATTATGTCTATATAATGGGTCGGCGTTTGCAGCCACTTGAAACAGTTGCAAAAGAATATCCCGATAACATTAAGGTGCTAGAAGTTGATATTACCAATCCGCAGTCGGTTAGCTTGGCCATTAAGGCTATATACAAGCATCATCCAACGGTCCATGTATTGGTTAATTGTGCTGGTTCAGCCGGGCATATTGATGCAAATCTGTCGCTCGACAAAGCCTTAGAGAAATGGAACTCGGTTATTGCAGCGAACTTAAGCGGGACGTTTTTGATGACTTACGCGTGCTTGCCACTGATTGCCAAGCCTGGCGGGCGCATTGTCCATGTAACTTCTTTGGCAGCCTTCGCTGGCAGTAGCCAGTCTGGTGGTGAGGCGTATTCGGCGGCAAAAGCTGGTGTTCATGGCTTGATGCGTACGTTGGTGCGGCAGCTTGCACCACAAGGAGTGACGGTAAACTGCGTTTCACCAGGGGTGATCGAAGGTACTGGATTCTTTGGTGCTGCTATTTCGCCAGATCGTCGAATGATGATGTTGCCGAACATCCCAGCTGGCAGGCTCGGCAAGCCAGACGATATTGCTCCAGCGGTATTCTATTTGGCTTCAGACGAGGCAGCGTTCGTAAACGGCGACATTTTGCAGGTAAACGGTGGCCAGCAGTTCGCTCGTTAATACTATGTTCGAAGGCTCGCCACTGGTTGTTATTGTCGGTGAAACCGCGTCGGGTAAGTCGGCGTTGGCGCTTGAACTGGCCCAAAGGTTCGATGGCGAAATTATCTGTACCGATTCTTGGACGGTGTACAAAGGTTTTGATATTGGTACCGCCAAACCATCTATAGCCGAACAAGCGCTCGTACCGCATCATCTGTTAAATGTGGCCGATCCCGCAAAAGGTTTTAGTGCGGTTGTCTTTCAAAAACTGGCAAATGAGGCGATTCAGGACATTATTTCTAGGGGTAAATTGCCATTTTTAGTTGGTGGGACGGGTTTATATATAGATAGTGTTATTTTTGACTATGGGTTTTTGCCGCCATCGAGCCCAGGACTTCGAGCCGAACTGAACGCGCTGAGCTTGGACGCTGTGTTGGCTAAGGCACGCGAATTGGGTCTCGATACGACCGATATCGACTTGGGCAACAAACGGCGGGTGATTCGATTGATCGAAAATAATGGCTTGCGGCCAACAAAAAAAGAGCTGCGCGAAAACACGATTATGTTGGGTTTAAGTGTCCCGCGTGATGAACTGCAGGCTAAAATCGAGCAGCGAGTCGACGCTATGCTTGCGACTGGCTTGGAGCAAGAGGTTCGAGTACTTGCCAACAAGTATGGTTGGGATGCAGAACCTATGAAAGGCGTGGGCTATTATCAGTGGAAAGAGTTTTTTGAAGGCTCGCAAACGTTGGATGAAACCCGTACAAAAATCATCAAGGCTACACTTGATTTAGCCAAGCGACAGCGGACGTGGTTTAAACGAAATAATAGTATTCACTGGTTTACTACCGAAGATAAAAGTATTGAAGCCGTAGAATTTATCACAACACTATTGAATAACTAGTTCGTATAGCCGTATCAATGTCTGTTACAATGTATCTATGGTTGAACAACTGTTTGGATCAAAGACTCGGGTAAAGCTTTTGCAGCTATTTTATAGCAACCCAAACCGCTCATTTTTTGTGCGTGAAATTACACGCAAAATCGACGAGCAAATCAATTCGGTGCGCCGTGAGCTGTCAAATTTGCTAAGCATTGGCATCATTGTTTCCGAAAATACCGACAATAAATTGTATTACGAAGTTAATCAAAAGTATGAGTTTTATGACCCGCTGCTAGCAATCTTTGGCAGTGGCAAGAAGGCCAACACTGTTACCAAAGACGCCGAATCTGTCGACGAAGATTACAAAGCGCTCGGCAAAGTTGAGCTTGTGGTGTTTACCGGTCAGTTTACGCGTGACGAGCGGGCGGGTGTTGATTTGCTGCTGGTCGGTAACGTCAATAAAAATGCGCTCGATAAGTTCATCACCGAACTAGAAGCAAAAGAGGGCAAGGAATTACGCTATACGGTGCTTAGCTTGGCCGACTTTACCTATCGTCAACAGATTAATGACCGGTTTATTAGTGGTATTATCGAAGCCAAGAAACAAGTAGTTTTGGATAAAATCGGTCTGCTAACAACCGTAGCTGTCGAAAAGTAAGGAGAAAAAATGGATATTCAGTTTTATGGTGCAAATTGTTTGGTAGTGACCTACAAGGGTACTCGCTTTGTGATTGATGATAATCTGGCGGTGCTGGGTGGCAAATCTATCCTAAAAGCCGACGACATCGCACTTTTTACTGGCGAACATGCTAAAGCCAAATTACCGGCCCGACTGATGTTTGACCACCCTGGGGAATACGAAGTCAGCGATGTATCACTGGTTGGTGTTGCCGCTCAGGCGCACATTGATGAGCCTGGTACCAAAAAGGCGACGATGTTTAAACTGGCCGCTGGTGATTTGAGCCTGCTGTTTGTTGGCCACATCTTTCCTAATATTACTGATGCGCAGCTAGAGATGATTGGTCGAGTTGACGTGATGTTCGTGCCGGTTGGTGGTAATGGCTACACGCTTGATGCAGTTGGTGTGCTTAAGGTTATCAAAGAAGTTGAGCCAAAGCTTATCGTTCCAACGCATTATGCCGATAAGTCGTTGGACTTCCCGATGCCACAGCAAGATCTGGCACACGTGCTCAAAGAACTATCAATGGAGCCAAAAGAGACTGTTTCGAAGTTGAAACTCAAGGCCGGTGAGCTGGGCGAAGTCACGCAGCTTGTTGTCCTAGAAAAATCCTAGCTATACTTTTCTATAAATAAAAAATACCTCCACTAACGGAGGTATTTTTTTAGATCAAGGTGACGCTATTTTGTTGCTTTTGCAACTTCAGGTGCGCCAACCAGACCTTTTTTCTTGAGGATACGAAGGCCCTGGGCGCTGACGCGCAGTTTTACCTTTTTGCCATCGATAACGAGGGTTTTGGTTTGAAGGTTTGGCTTCCAAACTTTCTTGGTGTGGCGCTGAGAAAAGCTGACATTGCTGCCGTATTGCTTGCCTTTGCCGGTAATGTCACATATCTGCATATATATCCTTGTTGTGGGAGTCCCTGGTTTTACTAATAACTTCGACTCATGATTGTACCGCAATAACAGATAAGAGTCAACCACTGTAGTCTGGTATACTTATGTTTAAGATGATTGGTGATATTACTTTTTCTGACTTAATTATTTTGGTTGGTTCTATTTTGGTGGCACTGACGGTGCACGAGTTTATGCATGCCTATGTTGGCCACCTGCTGGGTGACACGACGGCGTTCGACGAGGGCAGGGTAAGCTTTAATCCAATGCGACATATTGATCCTCTGACCACTGTTATTTTGCCAATTGTGACGATTGTATTGTTTGGCGTGCCTATTTTGGCGGCCAAGCCGGTGCCATTCAATCCAAACCGCGTAAAATATGATGATTTCGGTTCGGCGCTGATTTCGGCGGCCGGCCCGTTATCTAACTTGGTGATGGCGTTTTTGGCGGCTTTGCTGACCAATGCTTTTGCGGCTGGATCAATGATTGAACATGTCCTGGCCGTATTTGTTGGCTTAAACGTGGCGATCTTTGTGTTTAATTTGATTCCAATTCCGCCACTTGATGGCTCACGGGTGCTGTATGCCTTTGCGCCAGATTCGATTCGTCGGCTGTTCGATCAGATTGAACCGATGGGATTGTTTATTGTGTTTGGGCTTGTGCTACTCGGTGGTTTCGGCGGAATCCTTACTAATCTCAACAATTTTGTTCTAAATCTTTTACCGTAACGCCAGCTTCATCTGTATAATTAGGGTTAGTTGGGTATGCAGTGTGCTTTGGTGCGCTGTGGCCGGCGAATGATTATCTGAATACTAATCATTAGGGAATCCTGACGATCGTAGACCGTGGTTTGCGTCTGTTGGATACCCACCTGGAATTTTTTCAGGTGATCAAGCCGGCGCCCAACCTTTGATGTTTAGCGTAAGATTTATAACTTCGGAATATTCGTGGACTGGCTATACTCGCGGTAGTAGGTGATTAGGGGGAATATATTATGGGAATCTTGGACGATATCGCTGCCAACGCTTCAAAAGAAGCTGATAAGTTTATTGCCAAACAGCAACAGCAAATCGCACAAAAGAAAGCGCAGAACAAACAATAGATGGCAACGGGACATTATGACCGAGAGTAGTTAAGAGAGAACATCCAATTATCAGACGAAGCAGTATATATGGATGCGCTTCAGGGCTCAGGAAATAATGGGTAGGCTTCAGGCCATCGAATATAAAACAAGTGAAGAGGAGCTACGAAACCGAGCCGCCACATTGCAGCAGCAATTGCCTGAAGATCAAGCCGACTGGAAACCGCACCACCATGCACTAGCACCAATTATTGAGGATCCAGAAAAGCTCCGGTACTACAACCAACACTGTAAACGCGAAGCACATATGCTCTACTTGCTAGAACAAGAAGGCTCATTTGTCCTGCCACCCGATATCACGTAACCAAACTTTATCTAAAAAATCCAAGGTCTCACCTTTATAGGTGTTATTCTGTGTCATATAAAAATGGTCGGGGTGACAGGGCTCGAACCTGCGACCTCACGGCCCCCAGCCGTACGCGCTACCAACTGCGCTACACCCCGATAACAGAGGATAGTATACCTTATCTATGACTATAAAGAGCAATGATCTTGCCCAAAGTGGGAACAAAACAAGTATCATTGTAGAATAGAAATGACATGAAAAAACTAAAATTTGAGCACGATTTAGCGCAGTTGATTATGAAGGGAAAGAAAACCACCACCTGGCGTTTGTATGATGACAAAGATTTAACGGTGAATGATAGGGTTGAGCTGATTGATAAGGTTGTTGCGGATAGGCCCGAAACTTGGCAGGTGATTGGTGTTGGCGTTATTACGGGTGTGCGTGAAAAACGCCTCGGCGAGATAAATAATGATGACGCAGCGGGCCATCAGGACTTTGCTAGCCAAGCCGATATGCTGCGAACATACCAGCATTATTATGGCCCGAATGTGAACATCGAAACAGTGGTCAAAGTTATCCATTTTGAGTTTCATCCTAAAGGTTCAAACGATGATTCTGGAGCACCTGTTCCGAAGGTGGACGCTGTAAAAGTCTATGGTGATGGTGGTTCTCGTGGTAATCCTGGGCCGTCGGCCAGTGGGTTTGTGATCTTGGACATGAACGACACTGTGCTTGTTGATAAGGGCGTCTATATTGGTATGACCACGAACAACCAGGCCGAATATACTGCGCTCAAAATGGGGCTCGAAGAAGCCAAAAAAATGGGTGCCAAAAAAGTTGAAGTGTATATGGATAGCATGTTGGTGGTGAATCAGTTAAAAGGCATTTTTAAGGTGAAAAACCGTGAATTATGGGCGCTCCATGACACTATTAAGACTCTGGCGGCTAGTTTCGAGCATATCAACTTTACTCATGTACCCCGTGAATTGAATACGTTGGCGGATACCGCAGTAAATCGGGCGCTGGATGAGGAATTAGGTATTACCCGTTCGCAGTAGAACCTTTGAAAAACTGTGCGGTTTTCAAAGGTTCTACACAAAACTACGTATATAGTATATAATAAAGCATTAGCCAGATTATCGGCTAATCGCGTGTAGCAATATACGAGGAAAGTCCGGGCAGCGAAGGGAATGGCAGTCGCTAACGGCGACCGGGGGCAACCCTAGGGAAAGTGCCACAGAAACGATACCGCCTAGTTTCGGCTAGGTAAGGATGAAACGAGTGGGGTAAGAGCCCACAATTGGTAACGGTGACGTTACAAATCGGTAAACCCTGCCTGCTGCAAGGAGATATGTTCTCAATAGGTTCCCGCCGAGAGCAGTTCATAAAACCCGCTTGAGCCTAGCGGCAACGCTAGTCCTAGATAGATGATTAGCAAAGGGTTCCCTAAAAAGAACCCAGAACAAAACCCGGCTTATAGATAATCTGACTATATAAAAACTCCTCCTCAGTGAGGAGTTTTTATATTCCTTAAGCTTGCAAATCTTATGCAAACTTTTATACTTGCTCCATATGGTAGAACGAAATTTACCAAATCGGCCCGCTAAACCTGCTCGGACGTCCGAACTATCAACTTGGCAGCATTTGGCACGCTCTTGGAAAAGTCTACGCATTGGTGATGCGGCTGCGCGTGCCAGACAACTTGAGCTTGGTGTTGCGCGTGGCGCGGCTGGTGATGTGCTGGATGTCACTTCGACGATTGGTGTTGTTGCGGCTAATCGCAGCTGGTCGACTTCCACGAAGCAAGTGCGTGAGTCTTTGCTGGTGCAGCACGATCTTGAGCCTGGGCTGTGGCTTCCGCGCTTGATTCTTAGTAGGGTTGTCATGCGTCCAGATGCAGAGGCGGTAGAGACTTTTTATGACAGCGGATATATGCAGCGAGAAGAGATAATGCAAGGGCTGAGGCTGCGTAATGCCCAGGAATTTATAGACCAAGCGGTTGCCTTTCAGCATCATTTCAAGCCGATCGAACCACCCATGCCGACAGAAGTGGTGTAGGCCCTCAACGCCATACATAAAAAATCCCTCATGCAATAAGGCAGTGAGGGATTTTTTTGTGCTGTCCGAGAAAGTAGCTAACTACTTCTGAGCGGCTTTGACGACAGCAGTGAAGGCGGCTGGCTCGTTGACTGCTAGTTCGGCCAAGATCTTGCGATCCAGGTTGATACCAGTAGCCTTGAGGCCGGCGATCAGTTTGCTGTAGGTTGTGCCGTTCAGGCGAGCACCAGCATTGATGCGGGTGTTCCACAGCTCACGGAATGTTCGCTTGCGGTTTTTGCGGTCGCGGGTAGCGAACTGTAAAGCTTTAGTGACGGTTTGGCGGCCACGCTTGATGCTGACTCGGTTTGGGTGACTGTAGCCCTTGGTTGCCTTACGGATTTTGACGTGTTTGGCGTGACCAGGTACGCCTCGTTTAACTCGCATAGTGCTAGACTCCTAATTTCTTCTTTAGATTCTTGGCATTTTTGCCAACAATTGTGCCCAAGCCGCTCAATGAACGCTTACGGCTGCCACTCTTTTTCTGCAAAAAGTGAGATTTGTTTGGGTGGCCAGCACGGACTTTTCCGTTCTTGCTGACTTTGACGCGGTCTTTGGTTCCGCTATGCGTCTTTAGTTTTGGCATCTGTTATCTCCTTATCTTTCGGGGCTTTTGTTGCTACTGCTCCCGGGGCTTTATCTTCGTCTAGTGTTTCTTTAACGGCTGTCTTGCCGCTGCTACGGACGACGAAGTTTAACTGCTTGCCGGCGAATTGCGGCTGTTGATCGACTACAATTGTATCACCAAATATGTCGTTGATGACTCGGTCGGCTAGTTTGAAGCCTATTTCTCGGTGAGCGAGCTCTCGGCCGCGGTAGAAGATGGTAATCTTTACTTTGTGACCAACTTCGAGAAATTTGCGAACCTTACTCATCTTGATATCGAGGTCATGGTCGCCAATCTTAAGGCCAAAACGCATCTGTTTCATCTCGAGCGTTTTACTGCTCTTACGATTCAGTTGTTGCTGCTTCGTTCGCTGATAATTGAACTTGCCCCAATCCACAATCTTGACGACTGGAGGATTAGCATCTGGTGAAATTTCTACCAGGTCCAATTCGCGTTCGCGAGCTAAGTCTAACGCCTCATTCCGCGAGAGAACTCCGAGTTGTTTGCCTTCCTCGTCGATAACTCGCAACTGAGGTGCCCGAATGGCCTCATTCAGGCGTGTATATTTGCTGATACTTTAGGTCTCCTTATTCTCTTTGAGACTTCCAGCTTTCAGCACATTTTGCCCGAAAACTTGCGCTCCAATGCTCATCGCACCTCTGGTACGTCTGCGCTTCGGTGCTCGGTTTTCAGCCAAACTGCACTAAAATCTGAAAGTCTGTAACCACTTAAGGGAGCATGCATTATCCCCTTAAGCAACCTAGTTGTTAAGTGGATGAATTGTAACAGATGTGACATCAGAGGTCAATTGTATTTACAGGTTTTTGCTTTGGCTGCGGTATTGCAGGGCTTCGCCGATGTGAGTGGGTTCAATGGTCCTGCTGTTTCTGGGTGGACAATAGTTCGGGCGACCTTAACAGACCGCATGTGGGCGCGGACGGATAGCTCTAAGCGCTTTGATGCGACGTCTAGTAGTGTTTTGGCTTCAGCACTGACCTTGGCGAGCTGTTTGATATCGGCATTGGTCATATCTTTGTTCAGTTTTTGGCGGCTTTTATGTAACGCTTGGCCTGCACGTTTCGACGGGTTTATGCTACTCATTCCACAGAGGTATCGGTATAATACGGCTAGTTCTGGAACAGGGATGAGGGTGATGTTCGGTACAAGCTGGGCTTGCCGTAAATTGGCCTCTGGAATAAAGAAGGTGGTGATACTCTTGGTTCGTCCGGCCAACAGTTTACCGATGATGCCACGAACAGGCCTAACAATCACCTTCTAGCCCCAATTCTTCCAGCAGTGCTTCAGAGGTACTGAACTTATAGGTGACTTGACCGCCCGCGACCAAAATAACGGCAGCGATAGCCAGGTCAAAGTTACTGCCATCTTTTGGCATATCGGCGGGAGCTAAATTAATAAGTGGTGCGTTTTCTGGGTAATTGGAGCTTGCTGTTGGTAAGTGCACCTCTGATGCGCTCTGTGGCTTCGTCGACGGCTTTATTGGCAACGCTGACGATAACAATGCCGGGCAGCCTGTTTGATAGGTGGCATTCTATGTCGGCGATGTCGTCGTTGCCTAGACTTATAACGCGTTGGACTTTTGTGCTCATATTCGCAGTGTACGGGATGATTATCTGGGGTCAAAGCATGAGCGATGAGGTTTCATCAAAAAGTAACAACTTCTTATTTTCATCTTCTTTTGGCCGTCAAATTGGAATGTTCCCTCTGGCGGGAACTGGCCAGTTACTTTTGGCCTAGCCCCAAAGTAACCAAAAACCCAAGGGCAGTGTCTTCATGGCGGCGTCAATCAGCGAGTCTTTGGCAGCGCTACCATAATGACCCTGCGAGATCGCCCATTTTATTATCTTTTAGTTACAGAAAAATGGGTTGGGATGGCAGCGCTATTCGGCCAAAGTCTCACCGCTCGACTCCGGCCAAACCCGGTGCCCGAACTTGGCTTCTGAGTATGTTCCCATAAAAAAACCTCGACTTGCGAGGTGTCGAGGTTTTTTAGTTTTCGGACGTTTTTTTGCTTTTGGTGTGCTATTTTAAGGTATTGGTTTGATCTGTTATTTGATTGTTTTTCTTATGGAACGACGACTTGCGAGAAGTCGTCGTTTCTATTTGTCGTTTTTTGTTTTTGAGCACTTTTTTTATTCAGTGCTACAGGTAATATAGTGGATAGATAAGGTTACTGTCAATAACATTTATGGTTATTTTTTATGAAGCTGTGTATAACCTTTGGCCCGTGGATTTCCGTGTTCAGCAGCGCATCTAACAGGTACCAAAAAACAGCCAGTGTTTTGCTAGCTTGAACTGCCTTTGTGCATAAGTAATGTGGGGCGCTGAGCAGCTTGGGTGAACGAGCGGTGGTAAGCATAAGCCTATTGACATTTCGGGACGTATGTAGTAGATTAGAACCTGTAAGCTACAAAAACAAAAACGTACTTACAATTTAGGTGAACTGGCATAGTCGTTGTTTCAGGGCTGTGTCGGAAACCAACACCTCACCTACTCAACTAAAGAGGAGGATGGGGTGCCAACGCTCTGTATCACCCTCAAGGTGATTGGAGCGGTCAGTCATCGCCGTTGGCGACAAGCGCTTCTTAGTCTATCTTTTTAAGCGGATTTGTCGCCTCGGCACCAGTTTACAATTTATCATCAACGTAAAAGACACTAACTGCCTCTGTAGCTGGTGTTTTTTTATGGGCTTTACTTCTTGTGGCCAACAACACGTGTGGTCTAAGGAGGGTTTTCGCTAAGTGCAACCGGAGCGAGCTTTGCTCACCCTGCGTGGAGCGCCCTCCTTAGGCCATATGTGTTTGTTGGCCGAACCGGCTGCAGCGCTCCACTAAAAGCCGAGAATCGTATAAACTTAAGGGAGTTATGAATTTGCAATCACATCGTACCCGCAAGCTTATTCGTTTAATCGTGCTGTTTATTGGCGACGGGGTGTTTTTTAGCTTGATTAACCCGGTGAGTGTTTATTCGTTTGTATTGGTTGTTGGTTTTGCGCTGCTGGCGCTCACGATGTATGCCTTGATTGATTTTTTCTTGGCATTGGTCGAGCGGGTTGTACCGTTTAGTTCGCATACCAAGAAGCGGATTGCGTTGGCATCAACTCTGGTATTGTCGCTTTTGATTGCTATGCAGTCGATTGGTCAACTGACGTCAAAGGATGTGCTGGCGACAATACCACTGGTGATCGTGCTGTCTTTTTATTTTTCGTATATTACTGCCAAGAAAACATAGGCTTTTTTTGACGCATTCCGGCACTAGCGAACAAGCGCCTGAACACTGTATAATAAGAACTAAATGAATCCCGATTTTAACCCGTCGACTAATTTGAATTTGCCTCAGCCCGTTCAGGAGGGCCAGTTTGAAGCTGCGCCTGGGGTTGAAACTGTTGCTCAAAGTGCGGAAGGCGTGCCAGCTGCTACACCGAATCAACAGTTTGGTTCTCAACCAACAATACCGGCTTTTATGACGGCAACGGGTGCAGCCAATCAACAAGCTGCTGCTGCGCCTGAAAATCCAATGGGGGCTATGACCCCAGCTGTTGCGGATGATGGTGATCGTATCGAAAAAGAGTGGGTACTAAAAGCGAAGCAGATTGTTGGCAGTACGGTGGACGATCCATTCCAGCAGAATCGCCAAATGGCCCACATGAAGGCTGATTATTTACAAAAGCGTTACGGCAAAGTCGTGAAGTTGACGGAATAGAGAGTGATTAGGTGATTTTTCTAATAATATTGGTAATTTTCTTAGTTGTCGCTGGATTGACTGCTACGGGGGTGTATTTTTATATGCGCAGCAGCCTGCGCGAGCAAAAGAACTACGAGCGCGCGCTCAAGATGGTGCCGCTGCTGATTCATTTGCCCCCGCAGAGTGATGATACCGAAGTTGGCAGCCGTGATCAGCGCGATGTAACTGATGAAACAATTTCTAAGGCGCAGACAATTTATAACATCGTGGGTAGTACGCTGCAGAAGGGCTTTAAGGCGAGATTCTACGGGCAGCGGCACTTTGGGTTCGAGATTGTTGGGAGCCAGGGCTTCGTGTATTTCTATGCATCGGTGCCCGTGACGATGGTTGATGTGGTACAGCAGGCGGTTGTAAGTGCCTACCCGACGGCTCAGCTCGAAGAAGTGGCCGAACATAACATCTTTAACCAAGTGGGCAAGATTAACGCTACTATAGGCGGTGAGCTGAATTTGAAAGAATCGTACGCCTATCCGATTGCGACCTATCAGGATTTGAAGCGCGATGCCATGCAGTCGGTGCTGAATTCATTGGCAACACTCGATAAAGAAGACGGGGCAGGTATCCAAATTTTACTCAGGCCAGCCAACCCATCATGGCGCAAAAAAGCCTCAAGTTTGGCAAGCAAAAAGCGCAAAGGCGAGGACAAAAAGGGCGGTGCTGCGCAGTTTGGAAAACAGCTGCTTATGGCACCAATCAAAGCGCCCGAAGAGAAAAAAGACGGTGGAGGAAACAAGAAGGAGTTGTCAAATTTAGAACAGGCAACGCTGGATGCTATTGATGATAAAACGCGGCACCAAGGTTACGAAGTACAGATTAGACTGATTGCATCGTCGAATATCTCACAACGTTCACAAGCAATTTTGCGCAACATGGTTGCGAGCTTTTCGTTGTTCGATGCACCGGGAAGAAATGGTTTTAAGTTCACGCCAGCCAAAGACATCGATAGTTTTGTAACAAGCTATATCATGCGCTTCTTTCCACAGAAGCATACGGACAATATATTGAACTCGGTGGAGCTTGCAACCTTGTTCCATTTTCCCGATCAAAAGGACATGCCGACGTCGCAGGTGACTCGCCAGGAATCGAAGCAAGTGGACGGTCCACGAAATGTGCCAGACGATGGTTTGCTGCTGGGCTACAATATGTTCCGTGGGGCCAAGAAGCCGATTCGGATTGGCCTAGAAGATCGTCAGCGACATATATATGTCGTCGGACAAACAGGTACTGGTAAGTCGACCCTTCTAGAAAACCTGGCCTTTCAGGACATGGTTAGTGGCAACGGTTTTGCGTTCGTCGATCCACATGGTGACACGGCTGAAAAATTGTTACTCATGATTCCGCGTGAGCGAACCGAGGACGTTATCTACTTCTCACCAGCCGATATGGACTACCCAATGGGGCTTAATTTGTTCGAATTTCAGAACCCAGATCAGAAGGACTTTTTGATTCAAGAGACTCTGAACATGCTCTACAAGTTGTATGACCCACAACATCAGGGAATCATGGGACCACGTTATGAAGACATGTTCCGAAATGCGGCATTAGTTATTATGGCCGATCCTAACGGAGGAACTTTTGTTGATATTCCAAAACTCTTCCGCGATCCACAATTCTTGAAGCAAAAAATACAGCATGTAAAAGATCAAAGCGTGCTCGACTTCTGGCTCAAGCAGTACCCTGCGTCGCAGCGCTCCAACGAGTCGGGTGAAGTGACGGCTTGGTTTGTTAGTAAGTTCGGTGCCTTCCTGAGTAACGAAATGATGCGTAACATTATTGGCCAGACTAAGAGTGCCTTTGATTTGCGCGACATTATGGATAACAAGAAAATTTTGTTGGTGAACCTGAGCAAGGGTCGATTGGGTGACATGAATGCCAAACTGCTGGGTATGATTTTTGTCATGAAGTTCCAGGCGGCCGCTATGAGCCGAGCAAATATATTAGAAGAAGAGCGTGTAGATTTTTCTTTGTATGTCGATGAGTTCCAGAACTTTTCGACTGATTCGTTTGCTACCATCATGTCCGAGGCTCGAAAATATCACTTGAACTTGATCGTTGGCAACCAGTTTACAACGCAGTTAACACCGGAAATTCGTGATGCAGTGTTTGGTAACATTGGTACGATTGTGTCGTTCCGTATTGGTCAGAATGATGTCGAAAGCTTGGGCAAGTATTTCCAGCCAACTTTTGACAGTGATGACCTACTGCGTGTGCCGAACCGCAACACGATTATTCGGACACTTATTAATGGTGTCCCAACTCAACCGTTCAGTATGGCTACGCTACCACCGTTTGGTAATCCGAATCCAAAGCTTGGCGAGGCATTGAAGCAGCTATCTGCTGCTAAGTATGGTAGGCCACGTGCTTTAGTTGAGGCGGAGATATTTGAACGGATGGCGACAAAGCCCGAAGCAAAACCAGCCTTTGGTGCAGCACCAGCTGCGGCGAGCCCTTGGCAGCCTGCAGCTTCGGCTAACGTGCCACCGACTTCTGCGTATCAATTACCGCCAAAACCAGCAGCGGCTGGTTCTTCATTCTTGGATGATTGGCTTACAAAACGTCAGTCGTCGACTGCTTCTGCCTCCGCTCCCACGCCACTGGCAACGGTGCCGGCACAAGCACCCGTACTGAACCAGCCTGCGACTCCTCAGCCCACTCCAGTACCAGTAGCTGCGGCTCCAGGTTTTGGTGAGCCAGCTGCCAATCCATACATGCCAGCGTCGCCACCACCACCACCAACACTGCCCACGCCACAGACGGCACCGTCAGTAACTGATTTACTGGCATCCAGTAGTACATCTGCACTACCTGATCAAGTGGATCAGCCTGTTTCGTTGTCGGCAAGCCCAGGGCGGCCAGCAACGCCACAGTTAGTTGCCATCGAGCCAAAAGCTGCGCCCGAAAGTGGGTCACTGAGTACAGATTATCCTGATGAGCTGCCGCTTCCAACGCAGGTGGGTCAAAATATCTCGAGTGATGAGCTCGAAAGGAACGAAGTTGATCGTATCGCGCGCGAGCTGAAGCAGCATCTTGCAGATACGACCGGTCCTATCCGGGCGGCTGGTACTCAGTCAGAATTATCACAAGAGCAGGGTGCTCCCGAAGACACTATCTTTATCGATCACGATGGTAATCTGCGCCAAAAGGGTGACGATCTTTAGGCAGTTAAGGTTGTTTACGGAAGCAAATTACTCTATAATATCTATACAAGTGGGTATAAGCTAAGTCGTAAGCAGCATCAAAAAAGGCGAAAAGGGTTATTTGAAGTGGCTAAAGAAACAACAAAAAATACAGAATATTCTTCCGGTCAAATTACAGTCTTAGAGGGTCTGGAGCCAGTTCGTAAGCGACCAGGTATGTACATTGGCGGTACGGGTGTTGAAGGCTTGCACCACTTGGTGTGGGAAATTATCGATAACGGCATCGACGAAGCTCTAGCTGGTCATGCGACATATGTTGAAGTAAAGATGTTGCCTGATGGCGGGATCACCGTTATAGACGACGGACGGGGCATTCCAACCGACATTCACCCTAAAACCGGTAAAAGTACTGTTGAGACAGTCCTGACCGTCCTGCATGCTGGTGGTAAGTTTGGTGATGGCGGCTACAAAGTCTCTGGTGGTCTGCACGGTGTGGGCTCTAGTGTGGTCAACGCGCTTTCAAATAAGCTGATCGTAACTGTGTACCGTGATGGCAAAATCCATCAGCAGGAATACGCCAAAGGTGCGCCGCTGGGCGATCTGAAGGTGATTGGTAAGACTGATCGCACTGGTACGGAAATCACTTTTTACGCCGATGAAACTATCTTTAAGGAAACAACTGAGTTTAACTACACGACAATCTTGGACCGCTTGCGGCACGCTGCGTATCTGACAAAGGGTATCCGCACTAGCCTAGAAGACACGCGAACGGGCGAGCGCTATGGCTTTTATTTCGAAGGTGGCATCCAGAGCTACGTGAAACACTTGGACATTGGCAAAGACGTTGTCGACGAAGACATTTTTTACGTTGATAAAATGGTGCAAGACGTACAAGTAGAAATTGCGTTGCAGTACACCGAGGCCTACACCGAAACAATCAAGACGTTTGCCAACAACGTGCTGAACCCTGACGGTGGTACACACCTAACTGGTTTCCGTTCGGCATTAACCCGTGTGATTAACGATTACGCTCGCAAGAGCGGCCAGCTCAAAGAGAAAGAAGAAAACCTAACCGGCGAAGATTGCCGCGAAGGTCTAACTGCGATTATCCTTGTAAAATTGCCTGATCCGCAGTTCGAAGGTCAAACTAAAAACAAGCTGGGTAACCCGGAAATTCGCGGTTACGTCGAGACAGTCCTAGGTGAAAACTTGGCGTACTACATGGAAGAACACCCAGCAATTGCCAAGAAAATTATTGGCAAAGCGCTGCTTTCTTCGCGTGCTCGCAAGGCTGCCCGTGCTGCCCGCGAAAACATTATTCGCAAGGGTGTGCTTGATGGTGCATCGATGCCTGGTAAGCTCAGCGACTGTTCGTCGAAAGACCCTGCCGCTTCAGAACTCTACTTGGTAGAGGGTGATAGCGCCGGTGGTTCTGCCAAATCTGGTCGCGACAGTAAAACCCAGGCGATTTTGCCACTGCGTGGTAAGGTGTTGAATGTTGAACGAGCTCGGCTCGATAAGATGTTGGCCAACAACGAAATCCTAAGTCTTATTAAAGCTTTGGGCGTGGGGATTGAGGAATCGTTTAGCCTTGAAGGCCTGCGTTATCACCGTATCATTATTATGACCGATGCCGATGTTGACGGTTCGCACATTTCCACGCTGCTGCTGACATTTTTCTTCCGCTTTATGCAGCCAGTTGTCGATGGTGGGCATGTCTATTTGGCAAAACCACCACTGTTTGAGCTAGTAAAAGCTGGCCGCAAAAACAGTGTGTTTATTTATGACGAAGATGCGCTCGAAGTAGTGCTTGACGAAACCATTGCGGCCCGCAAAAAGGAAGGTTTGAAAGTTAATGATAGCGACGAACGTTATCGCCAAGCTGGCTTTATTGAGCAAAAGCGTTACAAGGGTTTGGGCGAGATGGATGCTGACCAATTGTTTGATACCACTATGGATCCAGAAAAACGAGTGCTGGTGCAGGTGAAGGTCGAAGACGCTGAAAGGGCTGACGCAATCTTTAATAAGTTGATGGGAACAGAGGTGGAGCTGCGTAAAAACTTTATTCAAGCGAATGCAAAATTCGTAAAGGATTTGGATATTTAATATGGCTGACGACATGACTCCAATTAATGAACCTATGAACGAATCCAATGAATCCGTAGAGCCAACGCGGCATGTAGAAGTTTCGATGGATGATCGCCGACGTGGGGTGGCCAATGCGGCTGATGTGCTAGATTCCGGGCACTCCAAAACTGTAGAACTGCGTACTGTTGAAAACGTCATGGAAGATAGCTATCTTCGTTATTCGATGAGCGTGATTATTGATCGTGCACTGCCTGACGTTCGAGATGGTTTGAAGCCTGTACATCGTCGGATTCTCTACAGCATGAACGAGCAAGGGTTGCGTAGTGGCTCACGCCACCGTAAGAGCGCCAAGGTTGTTGGTGAGGTGATGGGTAATTATCACCCGCACGGCGACTCATCTATCTACGATTCGATGGTTCGCATGGCACAGTCCTGGAGTATGCGTTACATGCTCGTAAATGGGCAGGGTAACTTTGGTTCGATGGATGGAGACCCACCGGCTGCTATGCGTTATACGGAAGCCAAAATGGCGCGGGTTGCTGACGAATTACTTGCCGATATCGATAAAGAAACCGTCGATTTTCGTGACACGTACGACGGCCAAGGCCAAGAACCAGTTGTTTTACCAGCCAAGCTGCCAAACTTGCTGTTGAACGGTCAGATCGGTATTGCCGTTGGTATGGCAACCAGCATTCCACCGCATAACTTGACGGAAATTGTCGATGCGACGGTGTATCAAATCGATCACCAAGACGCGACGCTCGATGACCTACTGGAATTTGTAAAAGGTCCCGATTTTCCAACCGGCGGCGTAATTTACGGTAAAGAATCCATTCGTTCGGCCTACGCGGTTGGTCGTGGCGGCATTGTGACTCGCGGTATTGCCGAAATTGTCGAGAACGCCAAGGGTAAAACGCAGATTGTGATTAGCGAAATCCCGTATTCCTTGAACAAAGAAAACCTAGTTATTAAGATTGCCGATTTGGTAAAAGAAAAGAAAATCAGTGGTATTTCTGATCTGCGTGACGAATCTGCTCGTGGTAACGTGCGCATTGTCATCGATTTGAAGCGCGATGCGTATCCAAAGAAATTATTGAACCAGTTGTACAAGCAAACGCCGTTGCAGACGAGTTTTCACTTCAACATGATGGCGCTGATCGACGGCATTCAGCCGCGTGTACTGGGCTTGCAAGACATTTTGCTAGAGCACATTAAGCACCGTAAGGTTGTGGTTCGTCGCCGGACTGAATACGAACTGCGTAAGGCAAAAGAGCGTGCGCACATCCTGGAGGGTCTGAAGATTGCCCTCGATAACATTGACGAAGTTATTAAGACGATTCGGGCTAGCCAGACCAGCGAAGAAGCGCAAATTAACCTAATTGCCAAATTCAAGCTAAGCGAAATCCAAGCTAAAGCGATTTTGGCGATGCAGCTGCGCACACTAACGGGCTTGGAGCGCGGCAAGATTGAAGCCGAACTAGCCGAACTGATGTCACTGATTGCAAAACTCGAAGGTATTTTGGCCGACGAGAAGAAGATCCTTAAAATTGTCAAAGACGAAATGCTGGAATTGAAAAAGCAGTACGGTGACGAACGTCGAACCCGCGTTATCCCAAGCGAACTAGGAAAAATGAGCGACGAAGATTTGATAGCTGATGAGCAAGTTGTTGTAACACTTACAGCGGCAAACTACATTAAGCGAAGTCAGATTGCTGATTACAAGCGCCAAGGGCGTGGTGGCAAGGGTCGCCGTGGCATGGCCACCCGCGAAGAAGATGTGATTGAACACGTCGTAAACGCTAGCACGCACGACTTCCTACTGTTCTTCACAAACAAGGGTCGAGTGTTCCGTTTGAAGACTTACGAAGTCCCAGCGGTTGGCCTGAACGCCAAGGGCGTGGCAATTGTAAACTTATTGCAGCTGCAACCAGAAGAAACTGTCAGCGCGGTGATTAACATTTCTAAGACGCACAACGCGGCGAATCTGATTATGTGTACCGTTCGCGGTGTCGTGAAGAAAACGCCGTTTGAGCAGTATCAGAATGTCCGAACTAGCGGTTTGATTGCCATAAACCTTGATGCCGGCGACGAGCTCAAATGGATCCGCATGACATCTGGTGATAATGAAGTCGTAATTTCGACCAGCCAAGGCCAGGCAATCCGCTTCCACGAAAAAGATGCTCGACCTATGGGCCGTGTGAGCCGTGGTGTGCGTGGAATACGACTGCGCAGCGACGACCGCGTGATTGGCATGGACATTGTTGAAGAAGGTTCCAGTATTTTTGTAATCAGTAAGTTTGGCTACGGCAAAAAGACCAAAGTTGCCCAGTTTACGCCGCACGCCCGTGGTGGTGTCGGTATCCGATCTGCCGTCGTAAACAGCAAGACTGGTGAACTGATGGCCGTAAAAACACTCGGTGAAACCGATGACCAAGAGGTGATCATCATCAGTAAGAATGGCCAAACTATCCGCTTGGCAATCAAAGCCATTCCAGCCCTCGGCCGTGCCACCCAAGGTGTCCGCATCATGCGCCTCAACGACAGCGACGAAGTCGTATCCCTGGCTCTTGTCGATAAAACCGACGAACTCGAAGACGAAGAAGAAGCTGCCGAAGCGCAAGCTCTAGCCGCCGAGTAACTCATGCAAAAAGTATTAGTTGTAAATGACGATGGCTACAAATCAGCCGGTATCCGTGCAATGCTTAAGGAGTTGGACGGTAAGTATGACGTCACTGCAGTTGCGCCAGCAAACGAACAGAGCTGGATGGCTAAATCGATCACCGGGCATCGTGAACTAACACTTACGCCCACCGAACACGCTGAATTTAAAGGTTACACGGTCGATGGCACACCGGCAGATTGCACGCAAATTGGCATGTATCAGGTATTGCACGAAAAGCCAGATTTGGTAGTATCGGGCCTTAACATTGGTGCAAACATTGGCCATTCGCATATCCTTAGTTCTGGGACGGTTGGTGCGGCGCTGGAGGCGGGGCTGCAAGGCATACCAGCTTTTGCATCGTCCGTCTGGAACTTTAAAAAACAATATCCGGGGGCTGATTTTAATGACCAAAAGTTCATTCCCTTGCTAGAAACAGCAGCAGAAATTACTCGAAAAATTGTCGACAAAGTTATGGCTGCTGGTTTTCCAGCAAACACGCAGGTGATCGCCATAAATTTGCCTTACAACGTGAAACCAGACGCACCATGGGCGGTTACTTGGCCTCATCGTGAGGCATACGGCTCAGTTTTTGCGGGCAACGGCACTATATTTAAAAATGCAGGAACACCGGAAATCGAGAATATTCGGGATCAGAAGACAGATATAGCCGCGCTTCTAAAGGGCTATGTTTCGATCGTGCCGATTGCAATTGAGCTGACGAGCGAAGCTGGTCGGCAAGATTTGGCTACTATTCTTGGCATTTCGATCTTGGATTAGGCTGCTTTACTTCATTTTGCTTATGCTTGGTATCTGTTAAGTTTCGGCGTATGCTCAGGATATATACAGTTATTAGGAGTAAATGCATTATGTCGAGACAGCAACCTGAAGCACTGTCGCCAATCGAAGCTCATCTGGAGACTTTAAGGCGTGAAGAGGGCAAAAATCACACATTTGCGTTTGCCGCTCGCACTGCGGGTGCTTTTCTTTTAGGGACAACAATCTTCCTTGGGGCTGATGCCGCAAAAACTACCATCGATGCAAGGTATCAGCAAACACAGCCAGACGCTCTGGCTGTTGAAATAATAGCTTTAGGACTCTCTGTTATAGGTGGTGTAGCAAGTCTTAGTTCAGCAGGGCATTACAGCGAAAGATCCAACATCGCATACGGTAAAATCCAAGATGTCATATTAAGCCAATTACCACCTGGACCTGCAGAGATTCTGCCAGTAGCTCCTGAACGACCCCCAGTAGTGTAAAGACTAATGTTTATATTTGACATGACCTATGCCAGTATTCCGTACAATCCGGACAACGAATTACACCAGATGCTTGCTGGCGATCGCACCGATCTAACAGGCTCGAGAATACAGCTTGCAATGACTAGTAACTCTGATGATCCCCGTGCGCGTGCGTATCGCACCCCTGAACTAAACCTGAGCTTCGTGTCGCAAATGGCTGAAGCCGTAGCTTAGTAGTTGTAGCAATTACTACATGTAATGCTTATTTACCTCTTGACGTAAAGTGCGTGGATGGTGTATTGTTTGATGACGGACAAATTGAGGACGTGTAATAGGTTTCTTAAAGTGTCTCCGAAAGTTCGTTAAAAATTGAATAGTGCAAATCAACGTCAATTGATTTTTGAATTGTTTTAAATAAGTCAGTGTGGTCTTCGGATCACATGTTCGACTGAAGTTAGATTAGATTCTTTTTTGGAGAGTTTGATCCTGGCTCAGGATGAACGCTGGCGGCGTGCCTAATACATGCAAGTCGAGCGGTAAGGTTCTGCACTTAGCATTTGATTGTGAGAGTTTACTCTTAAAGCGAAACAAGGTGACCCTGGCTAGGGAAGCTGAGCGGAGTGGAGATCGAATTATAAGTGTAGAATACACGAGCGGCGGACGGCTGAGTAACACGTAGGAACGTACCCCAAACTGAGGGATAAGCACCAGAAATGGTGTCTAATACCGCATGTGGCCTTCGGGCTAAAGCTCCGGCGGTTTGGGAACGGCCTGCGCATGATTAGCTTGTTGGTGAGGTAAAAGCTCACCAAGGCGACGATCATTAGCTGGTCTGAGAGGATGATCAGCCAGACTGGGACTGAGAACGGCCCAGACTCCTACGGGAGGCAGCAGTAGGGAATTTTCCACAATGGGGGCAACCCTGATGGAGCAACGCCGCGTGCAGGATGAAGGCCTTAGGGTTGTAAACTGCTTTTATCTGTGACGAATATGACGGTAGCAGATGAATAAGGACCTGCTAACTACGTGCCAGCAGCCGCGGTCATACGTAGGGTCCAAGCGTTATCCGGAATTACTGGGCGTAAAGAGTTGCGTAGGTGGCATAGTAAGCGAATAGTGAAATGACGGGGCTCAACCCCGTGCCCATTATTTGAACTGCTAAGCTAGAGAATGAGAGAGGTCACTGGAATTCCCTGTGTAGGAGTGAAATCCGTAGATATAGGGAGGAACACCGATGGCGTAGGCAGGTGACTGGCTCATTTCTGACACTAAGGCACGAAAGCGTGGGGAGCAAACGGGATTAGATACCCCGGTAGTCCACGCCGTAAACTATGGATGCTAGCTGTAAGAGGTATCGACCCCTCTTGTAGCGAAGCTAACGCGTTAAGCATCCCGCCTGTGGAGTACGGTCGCAAGACTAAAACATAAAGGAATTGACGGGGACCCGCACAAGCGGTGGAGCGTGTTGTTTAATTCGATGGTAAGCGAAGAACCTTACCCAGGCTTGACATCCTTGGAACGCCTCCGAAAGGAGATGGTGCCTTCGGGAACCAAGTGACAGGTGATGCATGGCCGTCGTCAGCTCGTGTCGTGAGATGTTTGGTTAAGTCCATCAACGAGCGCAACCCTTATAGTCTGTTGTATTTTTCAGGCTAGACTGCCCTGGTAACAGGGAGGAAGGAGGGGATGATGTCAGGTCAGTATTTCCCTTACGTCTGGGGCTACAAACACGCTACAATGGCCGGTACAAAGGGCTGCCAAAGCGCAAGCTGGAGCAAATCCCATCAAAGCCGGTCTCAGTTCGGATTGCAGGCTGAAACTCGCCTGCATGAAGCTGGAATCGCTAGTAACGGTAGGTCAGCACACTACCGTGAATACGTTCCCGGGTCTTGTACACACCGCCCGTCAAACCATGAAAGTCACCAATACCTGACGTCTTAGCTAGACTAGGCCTAAGGTAGGGGGGATGATTGGGGTTAAGTCGTAACAAGGTATCCGTACCGGAAGGTGCGGATGGATTACCTCCTTTCTAGGGAGAAAACTAGCAGCAAAACGAGCAATCTTTTGCGAGCTAGGTCGATCTTGGTAAATTGTTAAATCAGTACTGACAATTTACTCTTCCAAATCTTCGGATTTGGACAAGATATCAGTTTCTGTAAACACCTTCAATTCGACGTTTGATTTGCACTATTCAATAGTTAACATTCTTTATAAAAAAGCACTCTGCGAGGGTGCTTTTTTATTTATTCATAGTAGGCACGGTAAGGTTGTTAAATAAACATAAAATGATATAATACACTCCATGTCTGATGTGTTCGAGCAAGTTACCAACATGGATTTCTTCTATGGAGCCTCCCAGGTAGGTTGGCTTGATAATCTGCACCCTGAGTATCACGTGCAAGAGGGGGTTGAGAAGTCATCCCAAGAATTCTATCCTATGGATGTTACTTCTGAGATGTACCGAGGCCAGAATGATGAAGGCGTGGCGTTTCTCGGTGCGATTTCAACAAAGTTTATAGATAGTCGTTTTCCTGTTGACGCGCAGTTTGTTGATTTTAATACGAGCGTCGGGACACAATACACGGACTTGGCTCAAGCAGAACACGTATTCGGTAAAAGATCGAAGCTTCTACCTCTAGCCCAGGCGATGGATATACGTCTTGATAGTCGTGAAGACCCGGATGGAACGCGGTCGTTTGCCGCTTTACTGCTGGCCGACCCTAAAGATATTAATGACCGGCTGGAGCTGCTTGGGGTAGCTGACCGTACATTTGTGGAGTACCCTGAGGGTCGATTTGATTCCTTTACGTTCTTACGATGTTTAGCGCAACCGGCTCCAGAATTGCCTCTGGCGGCAGAACCTATGGTAGCTGTCCACGATAGGGCTTTTCACCTGCTGGGGCATCTCATTACGTCGCCTGAGGTGCTGCAACGTATTGCAAATAAGTCACGTACACTTTTGGAAACTTTTGCCACTGCAGACGCGGTAATCGGGGGACGACCGTACTATGAATTTGATGGTGATGAGCCAAGCAGATATTTCCAAGCCAGAAAAGCTATGGCTGACTTCATGGGTCAGCTGGACTTCAATCTTCCGAATATTTCATTCCTGTTTGCGAATGGCGATACCGCCGATTTACAAAAGAGAGTGGCTTTTAACCTAAGTGAACTGCAAATTGCGGACAAGGCTGAAACTGATCGGTTGGCCGCTGACACGATCACGTGGGTTGCGCAACTTACCAAGCGTGTATCAAGCAACTCGCAGCTTTAAAAGCGGCTAAATCATGGGGCTAGGTTCAGCGAGCCAAGTATGCATGTTCCAAGCGGTACATTGGTTAAAAAAGCACTCTGCGAGGGTACTTTTATTTATCTAAATTTTGCGTTCGTAGAGGGCGGGTGTGTAGCCATCGACTTGGTCTGTTTTGCTGGTGCCGACTTGTATGAAGCCTTGTTTTTCGTAGTACGCTCGGAGCTTCTTATTGTCTAAAGGGCAGTCAAGGCGCAGTAGTGTGCGGCCTTGTTTTTTGGTTTCGGCTGCCGCCCAGTTAATGATTGCTTCACCCAGACCTTTGCCATGAAAGCCATGCCGAACGGCCAGACGGTGAATGTAGCCGGCATCTGATTCCTGTTTGCCCCACGTGTGTGTATCTTCCCAGGTGATTGAAAAAGTGCCGACGGCTTCGGTGCTGATTTTTACGATGTACATAGGATGCGTAACCATGTATTCGGCTACCTCTTCGTTTGTGAAAGCGCCCCAGTGCCCCAAGCCATATCACTATGTGCGGCTTTGTGCTCGGTTGCTTCGGTTAAGATGGTGGCAATGGTAGAAATATCATCCTGATCGGCCGCAGTTATTTTTAAACCCATAACACTAGTATACAAAAGATTTTTCTGTCAGGATGATTTCGGCGACGTTAGATGATGTGATTTTACAGATGTAAGGATGAGACCTTGGATGAAGTGCTAGGTGTGGTCGGTATTGATTGGGGATAAAAAAACACCTAGCTTGTTGGTAGGTGTTTTATTTTATCTAGATGGTGGGCGATGAGGGACTCGAACCTCCGACCTCGTCATTATCAGTGACGCGCTCTAACCAGCTGAGCTAATCGCCCTTATAAGGGTTAATGTGAGTTGTAAATTTTGCCTGACTAGGGAAGATTTGCGTTGGCTGGTTAGAGCGCGTGCCACGCAATATTATTTTGCGGCTTCGCCGGCCAGCTGAGCTAATCGCCCCAGCCCCAGATACACATTACAAGTCTGGTGGAGACACAGGGACTCGAACCCTGGACCCCCTGCTTGCAAAGCAGGTGCTCTAGCCAACTGAGCTATGTCCCCAGATGAATGTACTGAATGGTTATCTCTCTTCGCCAAACTACCGATGTATTCTACCTAAAAATGAGACATAAAACAAGGGTGCTATGCATACAGCTCCGGCTTGTTTTATGTCGCTTGGTTTTTGTTGTTATTTTTTGAGTGAGCGAGTGCGTTCACCGGCGGCAAGGATGATGATGGCAAGGGCGATGCCCAGGGCTGGTAAGATGAAGTGATTGGTGGCTTTTTCGGCTGGTGATGGCGTGGATACTGTTGTGTGACTGGTGGGAGTTTCGATGGTGCTGGCGGCCAACACGACACCTTGGGTGCTGGCACCGCTGGTTCCAGTTCCACTGCTATTTGTGCTAGGAGCGGTGAATGAGCTTTGGTGGTGGCTTTGTGGTGTGCCACTGTTGCTACCACCAGGAATCGTGCCGGCAGGTACAAACTGGAACATCTGACCAGAAGGGTTGCCGCCACTTGATTGTGGTGTACTAAGGGGTGGTTTACCGGCGCTGGTGTTGATGCCGAAGCTGCCGTTCCAGGTGCCGTAGACGTTAATGAAGAGTAAACCGAACCAGCCATTCAGCGATAGCTTGTCGTTGATGAGGTTCAGAAGGTTGATGCTTGATGATGCGTTGCCAGTCTTTGCGTTGCCACCGGACGTGTTATTGCTCACGTTGGCATTGCCACTCTTGGAGTTCACATTGATATTGTTGTTGATGGTTTGATTGGTTGCACTGGTAAGCGTGGCGTTGTTGTTGATGGTCGCCGTGTTACTGGTAACGCCACCACCAAGTTCGGCGGCTGTGGTGCCAGCCGGTGCGTTCAGTATCATACCGTACCAAGTTCCTAAGACATTTACGAACACCAGAAGATCATTACTGGCAACAACACTGCTACCAGTGAGGTTAAAGACGGTAAGGTTTGTTTCTCCACTGCCACTGGTGGCAGTGCCGCCAGAGGTATTATCGGCTACCGTAGCATTACCACTATTTGCACTAGCGTTGACGTTGTTGTTGATTGACGCATTGTTATCGTTAGTAACAACGACATTGTTATTGATTTGTGAAGTGTTGACGGTGTAGTGGGGCACATTGCTGGCCAGAAGTGTGTCGACAAAATTCGGAGGTAACAGAATATCACCGTTCAGATTGCCATTGATGTTGATAACCCCAATGAAGGATTTTCCAGCGCTCACGGCTGAGTTCAGAATATTGACAATGTTGGCGACGGCCGCAGCGTTTCCGGTACTAGCATCGCCACCAGTAGTGTTGTTGCTCACATTGGCATTGCCACTGGTTGCATCGAGGTTGATATTGTTGTTGATGGTTGCGTCTGTTGAGTTGTTGAAGGTGACGTTATTATTGAGCGTGGTAGTGGTGTTCGATGGCTGGACGCTACCGATCTGAGACGGGTCCAGTAGTAGGTCGCCATTGACATCGCCGTTAATATTGGCGGTGAAGGTTACAAGGTTGGGGTCGTTAAGGCTGCTTGATGATTGGAGCATATTAATAATGTTCGAAATGGCTTGGGCGTTTCCGGTGGCAGCCGAACCGCCAGTCGTGTTGCCGAGCACCGAGCTGTTACCAGAGCCAGCACCAGAAATGATAACGTTGCTCATGACTGCACCGGTGTTATTGTTGAGTGTGGTGTTGAAGGTGCCGTTTGTATTGAGGCTACTGGAGCCAGTTGGGCTGGTTGTGGACGCCTGCGTCTGTGGCTTGGTTGTATCTGGTGAGCTGCCAGAACTACCCTGGGTGCTTGGTGGCGTGTTGCTGGCACCATCGGTATTGCTGCTGGACGGGTTGTTGCTACTGTCGTTCTGCGAAGGACTGGCCACTGGTGCTGGACCGCCAACGGTTGCTGAGCCAGCCGGCGGCGTGTTGACGGATAGAGTGTCGGCGACATAGATGCCCTTTGACGCGCTGTAGTCCCAGGATGTGTAATCCCACAGGCCCGTTTGTGGGTTGTAGGTGAAGGTTGTTGGGTCTAGCGCAATCCGATTGCCAGTAGCTGGATCGTATGCGTAGTGTGCGTTGGTCCATAGACCAGCGTATTGCCCGGTGCATTGATAGGTAAACGTGACCGAATCAGCGCCAGTTGGCGTGTGTACGCCCGGCGTACTAGAAGACGGAGCTGTGCAAACGGTTGGGTCGTCGGCGAATGTTATCGACCGAACGGGCAAACAAAGCAGTAAAAGCAGTGCAAAACTTGTCGCTACGGTACTTCTGACTACTGATAGGTATTTCGGCATGGAAACCTCCGGTGATTTATGTGTGTCGAATTCTCGGTCAAAGCTGCTCCTCTCTCCTGCACTTCGGTGCTTGAACTGCAAGAGGGTGGGGAATCCTTGATAACTGCGCCCACTAGGCTGGGCCCTGCGAGGGTAAAGGCCAGACTTGACCTTTACCCTCTGAGTAGCATTAACTTTTAGTTCTAATTTTCTAAGGATTAGTTAGAAACGTTGAAGCTGAAAGTGCTGCTGTTGGTGTTGCTTGCGTCACCAGAGGTAGCTGAGCCACCAGTCGTGTTGCCTGCAACCTTTGCATCGCCACTGCTTGCAAGCTGGTGATTGGAGTTTTCGACACTAAGAGCATTAGTGTTTGAAACTACGACAGTGCTTGTCTCCGAAGAGCTGACTTTGTTGACAGAACTAGGACCAGTTGTGCCAATAGTGCCAGTAGCATTCATGCTGCCAGCGCCTGCTTCTGCGGCCACCGACGAAGGTGTGTTGCTAACAGTTGCCGATGCGCTAACGCTATTTGCGTTCATTGCATCACCAGTTGTTGCATCACCAGCGGTGGTGTTGTGAAAAACACCAGAGTCGCCAGAAAATGCGCCCTGTGTGTTAGTGTTTGCTGCGCTCAACACATTGCTATTTTTAACGACACGAGTTGTGTGCGTGGTCGCCTTGATAGTGTTTGTTGAGTTAGGCCCAGTTGGCCCAGCTATTGTTCCGCTATTGTCGGCTGCAACCATTCCAGTAGTGAGGCTCAAGCCCAATACAGTAGCTGCTGCTGCGCGGTAGAGTTGTTTTTTCATACGTACCCTCCTTTAGATTTGTAATAATTCTCCGGGCTTGATCACCCGACTTTGGCAAACTAGGCTAATTTGCCAAAGTCGAATGACCCCAAGAAAAATCTTGGAGCATAGTCTGTCAGGGTACCCCATTTGTAGCGGTAGTAGTATTACTACCGCTGGTGTCAGACCACGATTGGCTAGAAACATTTAGTTCAGTTGAACTGCTCGAATTATTAGAGGAATCGCCACTGCTTTGGCTGCTGCTCGAAACACTCACAGATGTTGATCCGTCCGTGCCTGAGATGGTCTTTTGTACTGTCCCATTTTGGGGAACGGGTATGTCTTGCCCATTAACCGATACCCGTGTCTTCGATGGGCCAGATGAGCTGCCAGAGCTGCTAGTAGTATCTGATACTGAACTTGAAGATAAGGGTGCGGCACTAGACTGGCCGGATTGGGGCTGACTAGAAGTTTGGCTCTGTGGTGAGGTTGCCGTGTGCTGGGTGATTGTTAACTGGGTAGGGGACGGTTGATGCAGTGTCGAAGTGTTGTGCGCAGTACTGGCCGAAGTATGACTTGTTAAGACAAAGACTGCGACGCAAACTGCCAAAAAGAGCAGAAGACCGACAATTTTAACGCTTGACTGCCTTAGAGCATGAGACAAAACCGAAGAAGGATTGGATTGATTGGCTTGGCTGCTGGCAAACCGCTGCTGTATCATCATACGCTCCTCCCTCTTCTAGGAATTCCAAAGACTGATAGTTCATAGATTCCATCCCATATTTGTTTCAATGCTAATCATAAGGGCCTATACAATGTTGTTCTATAAGATTTTTTACAAATATCCTAAGAGTTGCCCAATAGTTGGAAAATATGCTTTCTCAAAGAAGTTATAGTGTAGTATATTTATCATCATATATGGCCAATTGGGGAATTGAGTAAGGGCCTGGCCGGAGTGGGTTGAAAATGCTGTTTATCTTGCTTATGGTGGATTGCGACGAATCAGAGAGTATGGCCGATAATGAATTGTCCAGCATTAATATAATACTGGGTTTGTACTGGCCGAAGCTTTTTAACAGCAGTAGAGTTAAATCGAGCCTTACACCTACCGGTGAAGGTGGTACAGAGTAAAAGACCTTTTCAGGGAAAGAATTGTAGCAAATAAAGCAACGCCGTAGTATTGACCGCCCCTGTTTTTCCTGCTAAGATTGTTCGAGCGCTTGAGTTTAGGCACTGAGCCTGTATGTAAATGCTTACAAATGCAGTATCCAGCGTAAACTCAAGTGAATGCTTCACCTCACATGTAATTAATATATGTATGGGCGTTGTAGTTATCGAGTTTACGAGCAGCTTAAAAATTTGGTCATGAAATGAGAAAAGCAATTTAGATGTGAATGTTATATGTGTGACATTCACTGTCAATGAAGACAAACGGCTATTGGAGCGACATTACTTTCGAGTAGTGGATACCAATAACTAGTCAATTGCACTGTTTTGAGATGAACCTTCGGGTTTGCCTCATTACATTAGTAAAAAGTTACTCAAGCGCACACAAAGGATGCCTTGACATACAATACCGAAGAAGGACGTAGAGAGCTGCGAAAAGCTCCGGGGAGTTGCTAATCAAACTTTGAACCGGAGATATCCGAATGGGGAAACCCCATATGAGTAATGTCATATGACACTTGCCTGAATATATAGGGCGATGATGTGGTAACCGGGGGAACTGAAACATCTTAGTACCCCGAGGAATAGAAAGTAAACAACGATTCCGTAAGTAGTGGCGAGCGAACGCGGAAGAGCCCAAACTTTTATGACTTTTGCCTGGCAATTTATCCTCTCGAGGATAGATGAAAGGGTAAATAAGTTGTTAGACGAATGTTATAAGAGGGTTGTGACATATAAATAACCAGTCCTGAAATCTCCACTCGTGGAGATGTCGGGATTGGAAGCAGGCGCTAACACCAACCTGCATAAAGTTTTAGAAAATTGCGATGCGAGCAGAACAGTTTGGAAAGACTGGCCAGAGACCGTGAAAGCCGGGTATGCAAAGTGCCGCAAACTTTATCATTTATGTGTCGAGTAGGTCGGGGCACGTGAAATCCTGACTGAAGCTGGAGGGTCCACCCTCCAAGGCTAAATATATTGTATGATCGATAGTGAACTAGTACCGTGAGGGAAAGGCGAAAAGAACCCCGGAAGGGGAGTGAAATAGAACCTGAAATTGTGTGCGTACAAGGAGTTGGAGCAGATTTATTCTGTGACAGCGTGCTTTTTGTAGAACGATCCAGCGAGTTATTTGTTATTGCAAGCCTAAGTCATATGACGGAGGCACAGTGAAAGCGAGGCTGAATAGGCCGATAAGTAATAATAAATAGACCCGAAACCGAGTGACCTAACCATGGGCAGGCTGAAGCGCATGTAAAAGTGCGTGGAGGGCCGAACCGTAGTGTGTTGCAAAACGCCCGGATGACCTGTGGTTAGTGGTGAAATGCTAATCGAACTCGGAGATAGCTGGTTCTCCTCGAAATAGCTTTAGGGCTAGCGTGACGTGGTAGCAGATAGGGGTAGAGCTCTGTTTCGGACTGGGGGTCTTACGATTACCCACCCTTGACAAACTACGAATACTATCTGTGGTATCGTTGCAGTTAGAACGGCGGGGCTAAGCTCGTCGCTCAAAAGGGAAACAGCCCAGACCATCATCTAAGGTCCCCAAATCTATGCTAAGTGGGAAACGAGGTGAGATTTCTTAAACAACTAGGATGTTGGCTTAGAAGCAGCCATTCATTTAAAGAGTGCGTAACAGCTCACTAGTCAAGAGATCTCGCGCGGAAAATGTAACGGGGCTAAGCATAGTACCGAAGATATGGATGTCACAATTTATTGTGGCGTGGTAGAGGAGCGTTGATATTGCATAGAAGTCGAACTGTGAGGTTCGGTGGAGCGGTATCAAGTGAGAATGCTGGAATGAGTAACCATAAGGCAGGTGAGAATCCTGCCCACCGAAAGAGCAAGGTTTCCTGGGCCACGGTAATCGTCCCAGGGTTAGTCGGTCCTAAGCCGAGGCGCGTAGCGTAGGCGATGGACAACGGGTTAATATTCCCGTACTGGTGTTGTATTTGTTAGATGTGCGCGGGATATTAGTTGGAGCGGGTTCATGGTTATATCCGTCTAAGTGTCAGAAATGGGCACGAATGAAACGACCTTTTGGTTGAATTCCAATGAAAGTACTGACTAGAAAAGCAATCTATCGTGTGTACAACATCATCCGTACCGCAAACCGACACAGGTGCTCAGGTCGAGAAGACCAAGGTGTACGAGTGATTCTTCGCTAAGGAACTCGGCAAACAAGCGGCCGTAACTTCGGAATAAGGCCTGCCCCCTCACTCTGTTAATCAGAGTAGGAAGCAAACAATTGTAGCCAGTTTTCTTTTTGAAAACAATCAATGATTACTACGTAAGTTTTTAACTTCTTACGTATGTATGTCTACCAAGCTTTTGAGACATATCAATTAGAAAGCTGACCCCAATTACTGACTTTATCGTGGTTGATAGAGTGAGGGGGCCGCAGCTAAAGAACCCATGCAACTGTTTACCAAAAACATAGGTCTGTGCTAACACGAAAGTGGATGTATACGGGCTGACGCCTGCCCGGTGCTGGAAGGTTAAGGGGAGTGCTTCACGGTGCGAACTGAAGCCCCAGTGAACGGCGGCGGTAACTATAACCGTCCTAAGGTAGCGAAATTCCTTGTCAGGTAATGAATTTGCCTGAAAAGCAGAGTGATCTGCTTAGAGTAAACCAACTAATAACGGGGAAATCTAAAGTGTCATATTTGGCACAATGACAATCCCGTGGCAATCATTCATGTAAATGAATGGAAGCCGTAACGACTGATCCGAAAGGAGAGGTACATATGAAACAAGATGTACAATACGTTGGCTCTCGTCAAAAAAAGGAATTTACGGATTTTTCTTGGTATATAACAGGATTTGTAGATGGAGAAGGTTGTTTTTCGGTTAGTTTTAACCGACGTGCAAAACTGAAAACAGGCATAGAAGTAAGACCAAGTTTCAGTGTCGCACAGAATAAACGCAGCCTTCAGGTACTGAAAGACATTCATGCCTATTTCGGGTGTGGTGCAATTCGTTTTAGTAAACACGATCAGATGTACAAATATGAAGTACGTTCGATCGGTGATCTAATTACACGAATCATCCCGCACTTTCAAGAATATCCACTACGAACAACTAAAGCGCAGGATTTTGAGATATTCACACGGACGTGCTTACTGATTAATCAGTCAAAACACTTAAATGTTGAGCATCTTACGGAAATCATTAATGAGAGTTATCTTATGAATGTATCTGGTCTTCGACGCAATACCAAAGAGGAACTCCTAAGAATTCTGGCGAGATGAAAAGATAGTCTGATCTATTCGGAAACGAATAGCTAACTAAATTGAAGTTCTGACCCGCACGAATGGCGTAATGATATGGGTACTGTCTCAGCGAAGAGCTCGGTGAAAGTGCATTGACGGTAAAGATGCCGTCTGTCCGCAGCAGGACGAAAAGACCCCGTGGAGCTTTACTACAGTTTGACATTGGATCGGGTCGTATTATGTGTAGCATAGGAGGGAGACTTTGAAGCTTTTGCGCTAGCGAAAGTGGAGTCGCCAGTGAAATACCTCCCTTAATACGATCTTATTCTTACCGGGACCACAAAATGGTAATGAGACAAAACCTAAAGGTTTTGAGCCCCTCGTTACTATCTTCTGGTTCCGGGACCGTGTCTGATGGGTAGTTTAACTGGGGCGGTTGCCTCCTAAAGAGTATCGGAGGCGTTCAAAGGTTGGCTAGGTTCGGATGGAAATCGAATCGATAGTATATACGCAAAAGCCAGCTTGACTGTGAGAGCTACAACTCAAGCAGGGACGAAAGTCGGAGTAAGTTTTCCGCTGTCAGTACATTTGTACAAGAATGTGGTATCGGCAGCGCTTTCGGATAAAAGTTACCCCGGGGATAACAGGCTTATAGCGCCCAATAGTTCACATAGACGGCGCTGTTTGGCACCTCGATGTCGGCTCATCTCATCCTGGAGGGGGAGCACCTTCCAAGGGTCCGGCTGTTCGCCGGTTAAAGAGGTACGTGAGCTGGGTTCAGAACGTCGTGAGACAGTTCGGTTTATATCCGCTGTGGACGTCAGGAAATTTGAGAGAGTTTGTTCCTAGTACGAGAGGACCGGAATGAACGCACCGCTGGTGTACCAATTGTTCTACCAAGGGCATTGTTGGGTAGCTATGTGCGGAATAGATAAGCGCTGAAAGCATATTAAGCGCGAAACTAGTCTCAAGATTAGATTTCCCTATGAGGACACTGAAAGACGATCAGTTTGATAGGCGCAAGGTGGAAGTATGGCAACATATGTAGCCGAAGCGTACTAATAGTCCCATCGACTTTTTATGACCTTTTATCTGCCTCTCCGGCTGGTTTACTAGTTGGAGATAAGATATAAGGTAGCAATTGACTAGTTATTGGTGTTTATCACCATTAAATATTCGTTTGTTTCAAAGAATAAATTGTATTTTCAAAATTTCATCCGTGAATTTGTAACAAAACTCATGGACACCAATAACCTCGGCTCAGCTTCAGTTTACTACTGGCTGGGAAGAGTAGCACCGGTTTCGCTGCAAGCGAAATGCCGATTCACTCGGTAAGGTGCGATGAGAAACCCGCGAAAGCGGGTGTCTCATGTGCTTTGGTGCCCATGGCGCGAGGGAAATACCTGTTCCCATCCCGAACACAGCAGTCAAGCCTCGTAGCGGTTACAATACTTGGGGTCCACCCCTGGGAAAATAGCACGGTGCCAAATTATAAAAAAGCTCTCCGAAAGGAGGGCTTTTTTCTTATGCTTGCATATTTCTCTTCTTAATAGGATTATGGTAACACAAAAGGAGTTATTCATGAGTGAAGCCACGCAACTGCAGGCTAGTCAACTTGTACATGAAATTGATCGGCTGAAGTGGCATATTAATCAATTTGCCAGCCACGAATCCCAGACATTATTCGCGAGTCAGCTTCTGGTTATGGCGGCCGGCGGCACAAATGAGTATACTCCTCCAAGCTGGACTATCACGGCGGCAACCCAACTGCCCCTCGCACAGAAAGCTAGTGTTCGGCAAGTCGACATATACAGAAGGTATGATTGGAGCACCGGTGCTGGTGTACCTGTCTATTCTGCTACTTGTAGAAATGTTGGGCCATACGAGGGAGGCCTGGAGGCCGTAAAAGGACGTGTTACGGATCGTAATCGAGATTGGTGGTTACCTGGGACAGAAACAAATTTAAGCCGATGGGGTGCACAAAGGATACTACGGCGTTTATCTAAACTTGATGGACACGATGTGGATATTTATCGTTACTAGCCGAGTATCAAATTATAAAAGAGCCCCTCGAAAAAAGCTCTTTTCATGATCTGGGTTGGCTGTGATGGTATGGTCGTAGAGTTTGAAAACTTATGGCTTCCCGGGTCTCACCCCTACATCTGTTAGTTTGTGTCGTGTACGTGCTGCTTGTGTTAAAAAAGTAATACTTTACAGGAATAGTATGAATTTGATATTATAGTAAGCATGAATCAAATATATACTATTACATCGAAGGGTCAGGTAACACTGCCAAAGAAATTGCGTGATGCCGTTGGGTTGAAGGCTGGCGGCAGTGCCAAGATCGTTCAGCTGGATGCGCATACGTTGGCTATCAAAGCGCCGATATCGGCCGAGGAGCTACGTATGTTGGTTGGGCCACCAAAGAACGACGAACCTTTGACTCCTGGTGAGCGCCAAAATGCCATTGCCCGAGGCCTTTTGTGACGTTGCTGGACGCCAATTATATCCTTCGCTGGTTTTTAAATGACGTAGTTGAGCAGGCAAATATTGTTGCTAAGTTGCTTGCCATTAGCAAGCCAAATAGCCTGGTTGTGGACCGCGTTAATCTGGCCGAAGTCACCTATATCCTTCGTGTTCAAGGCTATAATCGCCAGCAAGTTGCTCAGGTTTTCGATGCGCTTTATAGCTACCCATCGCTAGCAAGTATTGATGAAACCGACCAACTGGCCATAGAAGTCTTTCGGGACACAAACTTGGATTTTGAAGATTGCGTCCTAGCCGCCTGGCATAAAGTAAAAGGCTACAAGGTTGCGACCTTCGACAAAGAACTCCAAAAAAGATTAGCACAGACCTCATAGAAATCCTAGGGTCGAACCCTTACATCTGTTATTTCATATTTTGAAAAGGGGCTGTTACGGCTGGTTTGCTTTATAATAAGAAGCTTATGAACATTGCATTCATTGGTTTAGGGAAGTTTGGGCAGGCGATTGCTTCTTTGGTAGAAGAAAATGGGCTCACATACGACTATGCGGAAGTGGCAGAATCACGGCTTTTGAGCCAGTCAGCAGACATCATCTTTTTGACGGTTCCAACACAATTTATGCGCCAGGCTATCACGGACAATAAGCAATATATAGACGACGATACTATTATCGTAAATTGTAGCAAGGGAATTGAAGAAGGCTCACATCTGATGGTGCATCAGATTGTGCGTAGCTTGGGGCGATACCCGAACTACTACAGTTTGATCGGTCCATCATTCGCCGAAGGAATCGTTGATCGTGAGCCAACAGTTGTATCGTTGGGATATAAGAATGAGGCACATGTTGCTACGATTCAGGCTATGCTTCAAACACCGTATCTTAAGGTTCAGCCAAGCCGTGGCTATCGGTCATTAGAGCTGTCGAGCGCGCTCAAAAATCTCTACGCTATTACTTGTGGCTATGCCCAGGGTTTGGGCTTTGGGCCCAATACGCGTGCCCGATTGATTAATATGGCGCTCGATGAATTTCATACACTGGCAAAGGCTATGCATTTTGCCGATTATGATCTGTTGGCACCAGGCGTCGTTGGCGATTTAGTGCTCACGTGTTCATCCGAACAGAGTCGTAATTTCCAGTACGGATTATCACTTGCATCAGGCAACGGCAATAATAACGATCCTGGTCAAAAAACGGTCGAGGGCTACTACACCAGCCACTCCATTAACACGATTGCCAAAAATCATGGTGCAAAGTTGCCGCTGGCCGAGCTAACGAGTCAGATCATTACCGGTAAGATTGATGGTCCGGAAGCCTTCCGAAGCTTTCTAGCCTCCTGCTGAAGAAGCACAAAGGTCTCATCTTTACATCTGTTAATTTGTGTCATTTAGGCTAGGCAGATAAGTTTAGTACCCTTTGCTGTTCGCTCGCAAGTTCTGGCCCGAACACTACGCTTACGTAACGCTGGTAAAACCTTTCCATAATCATGCCAAACGCAGGGCAACCTTTTTTTGCAGCGACTTCCTCGTCTATACGTGTGTTGATATCTGTACGGTAGCGGGCTTGTAATGTTTCGTGGTCTACCATGAGGGCACCTCGCTTAAACATGTGACGCAGGTCCCATCCGTAGGGCTTTTCTTCAAAGAGAACGTTTGTGTGGTTACCCAAAAGCCGAGCCGATCTTGGGTTTGATAGCTTGCCAAGCTTTAGTAAATCCAAGCTGTTTAAGGCAACCTGGGCCGGACTACCCGTAGATCTTCCTGCAGCGTAAGCGCTAAACGCAATTGTTGCCATATCACCTAAGCTGCCAGTGGCTATAGCCTCTATATGGAGCTCAGTGGGACCATTAAGCCCACGTGCTGCTACCGCGGTCTTTTGGGCAACTCTGTAGTGGGATTCATCGGCCTCTGTCCCCGGTTGTCGTATTCCTGCATCGAGGCCAAGCTCTATAGCGCTCGTTACGTCCTTAAAGGTTTGTGTTTCTGTACTCATCGGCATAGTCCTATAACTTTACATTAACAGAGGTGAAATAGCAATAGCACCTCTGCCAGCGTAGTTTGTTAAAAGTTTATTGACATGAGCGCAATGACGTGATATCATAAGCGTAATTTCGAAGAGAGATTAGAGGGTTCTGGTTTGTGCATCTAGCATGTGCAGGCAGGACCCTTTTGTTTTTCCGCTCGAGAGGTGAGGCAACTAATTAAACAGAGGAGTCATGATTATGGCTGGAACTAAAGCTGGCGGCAAAGCTGCTGCTGCAACAAACAAAGCAAAGTATGGTGCTGATTTTTATGCAAAAATCGGTGCTAACGGTGGTAAAAAAGGTCACACTGGTGGCTTCTTTGCCAACCGCGAACTTGCCCGCATCGCTGGTGCACGTGGTGGTAGAATCTCACGCCGAACTAAGAAAGAAGACTAGTCTTCTTTCTTTGGTTGCAGTAAGCGCGCTCTGCGCTATCAATCAAGCTCCGCTTCGGCGGAGTTTTTTTGTGCCTAAAATTTACAGTTCTTCGCTGGCGTGAAACACCAAGGCTGATTTTTTAACATTTCGTACCGAGCGGTATGAACGGCAAAAGCGCGAGGGTGTGACTCGCCAGATAGTGTGGCAATTAAAACAACGGTAATGTCGCATATCACTCTGTTGCAGGCTCTTGTTAGTGCAGGTGGGGCAAATGCTGCGTCGGTACAGCCAATCGCGGTAGGTATCCAGACAATTCTGAATATGATCTTCGTCAATACTGATGCCAAACTTCGTCCCAAGCTCCAGTGCCTTTTGCCAAGCAGCCATTTCGATCTTCAACAGTTCAATATCCGCCTTGTACGATGTGTGGCCAAGCAAGGCGTGCCCAGTTTCGTGTAGCAAAGACCATTCAGGCCGCGCATCGTTGCCAGTTTGTTCTTTATAAAAAACCTCATGTGTTTCGGGTGACCAACAAAATGTTTCCCCTGCAGTAAAATCCAGGTCGGGGAAGCTAGTTTTGAGTGATCTAAGCAGCTTGTCCATGATTGAATTTCTGTCTTGCTAGATCGTAACAGCCATAAATAACAGCCACCTCCGGTCTTTTGGCTGCTACAACAGGGGGGATTGGCACTACCGGCACGGCATATTTGTCGAGTTCGTCCTTCAGATATTTGCCGTATTTTTCAAAATAGGTTCCCACGCTGCCGCCAATGATAATGACATCTGGCTGCAGTAGTGCGATATGCTCAAATAACCCCAACGCCAAGTTGCGAGCAATGGTTTTCCAATCCCCTTGATCGGTAATATTGGCCGCTTTTTTGCCATAATGCTCAAAAATTGCTCGCCCAGACGCAAAGCTTTCCCATTCCTCTAGCTTGCCGTTGTGGGGCAGTATCATATGGCCGCCTTCGCCATCGACCAGTGACGGGACAATGGTTTTATCGGATATAAAGCCCGTGCCGATTCCCGTGCTAATGGTTACGTACAACACGTTGTGGTATTTTTTGTGGACCATGGCTTCGGAGAGCGCTGCCAGATTTGCGTCGTTTTCTATCACGACAGGGCAGTGAAATATCTTTTCGCAATCGGCCTGCACGGGCACGTTTGACCACGGTAAATTACCAAGTTTGAGTGCTCTGCCATGTTTGCGGTCCAGCCTGCCAGGGATTGCCACGCCGGCAGCTTTAAAATCTTTTGTAGCTAGAAACGCAACAGCGTGCTGCAGTTCCAGGATAAAATGCTGATAATTATGTGGTGTGGGGAACTTGCGTGACTCTTGGATGACACCATCATCATCCAGCACTGCTACCAGCGTCTTCGTTCCTCCAATATCAACTCCTGCGTACATATCATTTATTCTACCACCTCATCTATCCAAATCATCCAGAAACCTGAATGACATAAATTAACAGATGTAAAGGTGAGACCTTAGGTTCTCCAGCGACGCCTTCGTGTTTCGTTATTATTTACGTTTGCGTTTTCGCAGGCGTTTTTGTTCGGTTGGCAGGGCTTCTTTGGCATTTATTTTGCCAGATCGGGTGAGCTGGGTGCGCAGGTGTTTATGGAAATTACCCCGACCGCCCTTGGGTGTCGGATTTTCGACTTTTGCCTCTAGCGCGGCCTTTGGCTTACGGCCGTCGCGGCGAATGGCAGCCTTTTGCACCGCCTTTGCCGTCTCCGCAGTAGCAAGTTTTCCGATATCTGCAATCAGCAGTTCGTTTGGGTTAGTTGGCTGTTCGGCTTGCTCGGCTGGTGCGGTCATTCTGTCGAGTAGCACAAGTTCCGCTTCACTTAGATTATCAAAATCCACGTCCGCAAGAGCAGCGACGTGCATGTCGCCGGCTACATCAAAAGATCTAAAACCGTTGGCTTCTTCAGGGTTCATGAGCGGGTTATATGTTATTTTAACCACTATAATGAATTTCGTCAAAGTTATGCTACAGTCTTAGGATGAAAACACCGCCACTTTCCCCAGAGCCAACGCTACCGCAGATACAAACACACCTAGATGTTGTATGCAGGGCAAACGGCTGGGACAAGAATTCGGTGCCGGAAGTATTCCTACTTTTGAATGAAGAAATTGGTGAGCTTGCCAAGGCTATTCGTAAGTACACGGGTTTTAAGGGTGAAACTAAATCACTAGACAAGGACAATCTCGAAGAAGAATTCGCCGATGTACTAAACTACCTGCTTGAGCTCGCAAACCGCTTCGGTGTCGACCTTGAAAGCGTCTATCGGAAAAAGAACCTAATTAACGAAACCCGTAGCTGGGAATAGTGTTTATTGTTTACGTTTGGTGATCTTAACATAGCAAATCGGGAAACCTGAATTGCCGCGTGAAATATCACCAGTCAGTGTCTTAATTTCGTAGCCCCCGTGAGCTTTGAGCTGCTTTACCCAGTCAAGTGGGACCATCATAACTGCTCCACGCTTTGCTACCCGCAAAGACTCGTCAAGAGTTCCAAATGTTACCCCGAGTCCACCAGGGCAATTCTTGTCGTATGGCGGATCAGTACAAACGTAATCAACGGAGTTATCTTTAAGGGGTAGCTTATGGGCATCGGCCGATTCTAGGCCTTTTACGATACTAAAGTTTGGCTTGTACCACGACGGCAGATCGTCAAAAAGTAGCTGCGCGGCTTGCATGTTAAGGCGTGGTTCGTAGAGCTGGCCTTTTCCGTTAATTGGCTGGCCGCCAGCATAGGCGATATCACTATAGATTGCTCCCTTAACAATACCGCGTGCTACCAAAAGGTTGAGGAACGTGCCGGCGCCCGCAAATGGGTCGAGTACGACCTTTTTGTTGAGTATAGAACTAAGGATCGGCCAGGCCTCGGCAATTTTGTAATATTCTGGTGTCCAGCCTTGGGATTCTGTATCTAGAGTTAGGCTTTTTTCGCCTGGTACTGGGCCTTCGGTTGTAAAGAAGCGGGGAATTCGCTTTATGGTTAGGCCAAACCAACAGTCAGTAATAGACTTTCGCAGCTCGTCCCGTACCTTGTTAATGCCGCCGGCATGGTAAATGTTCCCCAGCACGCCAATATGATAGCCGATCGATTCAAACTGGTGGCTAAAATGAGCGGCATCACTTGGATGAATATTGCCATTCAGCTGCGCTCTGATCATGGCAAGCTTGCCATGCACGTCTTTGAGCCTACTAAGTTCCCAGTTGGGCACAAATCCCTTAAAGTCTTCACCGAGCAATATCTTCGCCGAGATTTCTTGCCCGAGAAATTGACTGGTATCAAACGAGTGAGAAGTTACGTTTGGGTATGTTGTACTCCGATCGGGTAGGGTGGCGCGCATAGCATCCTCCCGAGCTTTCCGCTGACGGATATGCGTAAGGTGGCCGAGTAACCTGCCGTCTGGATCTCCTTCGACAAGTAATTGCTCTAGCCTTGTTCCTTCACGCTCCAGAATTCGTTTGGCACTAAATAAATCGGCCGAGCTGAGATTGATACTAACAACTGGACGCCCGGAATCGATGTGTCCTGGCCCCATGGCTGTGGCGTATTTGCCTTCAACGACAGCTGGTCGGTCGGTCGGCAGGTTTTGGTAGATTTGGCGGTCGCGCTCTTTTGGGTCTGGCACTTTTTCGCCAATTTTTGCAAGGTCGGCTTCATTGGCTGAGCCAAGTTCTTGCTTGACGGCTTCACCGAAGCTGTAGGTAAAAGGTTCAACGCCACCGCTAGCCAGGACGGCACAAATATTTTTGGCAAGTGTTGTTGCGCCGGTACCAGGAAGTTCACCCGAAATCAGGTACACGGGTGGTAGCTGTTCTGTGGCGACCAACGGTCCAACTACTGGGCTATGATCTGTAGCCATCGTTAAAAACTCCGAACTTACAAGTGTTACAGTACGCTTAATACTCTAAAATACCACTTATTAAGGATAATGCAAGAGCACTGACTTTACCTACAGAGAAAAATGGGGTACAATATAGGTAATCTTACAGAAACGTAATTGGCTGGGCTCCGAAAGAAGTTTTAGCACCACTACCATCTGAAGAAATACACCATCTTGGCCTGAAGAACCAAGACTAGATAAAGGAGGCATACATTATGCCAAGTACTATCACGATGGACGAACTGCTAGCAGGCAGCGACGTCAAAGAACTAGCCACCGGAGACGTGGTCGAGGGAGTTGTTTCCTCTATTAAAAAACACGAAATGTGGGTCGATTTGGGCCCGCGCGGAACGGGTATTGTTATGCGCCGCGAGATTGGCCACGGCCAGGTTCTCGAAGTCGGCCAGACCATTACCGTCAGCGTGATTGATCCAGAAATGGACGAAGGCTACGCCTTGCTCAGCATGAAGCGTGCCGTTAAAGACCGCGGTTGGGACGAATTGCAACGCGCATTCGACGCCAACGAGATTGTCGATATTGTTCCTTATGACGCTAACAGAGGTGGTTTGCTTGTAGAATTAGAAGGCATCCGCGGGTTCCTCCCAGTTTCGCAGCTGGCTGCTGGTCACTACCCACGGGTATCTGGTGCCGATAAAGACGAAATCTTACAGAAGTTGAACACCTTAGTTGGCCAAACTTTGCGGGCACGCATTCTTGATGTTAGCCGCAAAGATAACAAGCTGATTTTTAGCGAAAAAGAAGCTGTCAAAGACGACATGCAAGCTCGCTTCAGCGAACTCAAAGTTGGTGATGAAGTTGAAGGCGTCGTAACTGGCGTAATCGACTTTGGTGCATTCGTGAACGTTGATGGTATCGAAGGCCTGATTCACATCAGTGAAATCAGCTGGGAACGCGTTGACAACCCACGCAACTACGTTAAAGTTGGCGACACCGTCAAAGCAAAGATCATCGCTATCGACAAAGACCGTTTGAGCTTAAGCTTGAAGCAAATGCTTGAAGATCCATGGCTCGGCGAAGTCAAAGCCTTTTCAAAGGGCGACGTTGTTGAAGGCAAAATTACTCGTATTACGCCATTTGGCGCATTTGTACAGATTAGCCCGAGCGTTGAAGCTTTGGTCCACGTATCGGAAATGGGTGACGATGAAGCCATCGACCCAGAAAAAATCTTCCAGCTCAATGAGAAAAAAGAGTTTAAAGTTCTCGATATAGACACCGAAAACCGCAAAATTGCTTTAAGCTTAAAAGCGAAGAAGTAAGAGGCTGGCATTCGGAAACCCTGTACCGATTCGCGAAGTTTTGTAAGTTTTAGAAATTAAGGGTCGTAAGGCCGAAAGGAGTGCTAACAGATGGCAACAACAATTGAAGTTGAAGATATGATCACCGTTGGCACTCTGGCTGAACGCCTTAGTATTCCCGTCACTCGCCTGATTGGTGAGTTGATGAAGAATGGCATTTTGGCAACGGTGAATGAGCGGATCGATTTTGATACCGCTCAGATCATCGTTGAAGAATTAGACCTCGATTTTGAGCTCAAACGCCAAGTTGTCGACGAAACAATTCCGGTCCGCGAAAAGCAGGCCATGAGCGATAAAGCTATCGCCCGTGCACCTGTTGTGGCGGTTATGGGTCATGTTGACCACGGTAAGACATCGTTGCTTGATGCTATTCGTGGTGCCGAAGTTGCCAAGGGCGAAGCTGGTGGCATTACCCAGCACATTTCGGCCTACCAGATTGAACATAACGGTCGGCCAATCACGTTTTTGGACACGCCAGGCCACGAAGCCTTTGCGGCTATCCGTGAACATGGCGCATTATTAACAGATATTGTGGTGATTGTGGTGGCTGCCGATGACGGCATCAAGCCACAGACCATCGAAGCCATCCGATTTGCCCGCAAAGCAGGCGTAAAAATTATCGTTGCCGCCAACAAAATGGACAAAGAAGGCGCAAACATTGACCGCCTGAAGCAGCAATTATCCGAGCACAACTTATTAACCGAAGAATGGGGTGGTGACACCATTGTGCTGCCAGTATCTGCCAAAACTAAGGCCGGTATCCCCGAACTACTCGACATGCTGTTGCTTGTAACGGATGTCGAAGAACTCAAGGCCGACGTTGACGTACCAGCCCGCGGGTTGATTATCGAAGCTCATGTCGAAAACGGCCGTGGCCCAGTAGCTCACGCCTTAGTCGAGGCTGGCAAGCTGAAGCGCGGCGACTTTGTTGTTGCTGGTTCAGCCTATGCCAAAATCCGTAACCTGGAATCAACTATGGGAAAGCCGCTTAGCGAAGCACCACCTTCGACACCAGTGGTCATTACTGGTTTCAAGATTTTGCCAGAGTTTGGTGACGAATTTACAGTGGTCAAAGACGAAAAAGTTGCCCGCAGCCTCACCGAACAAAGCGCCACCGCCAAGAGTGCTGGCGGTAACAAGCTCGACATCACAGGCACAGAACTGATCCGTATGATTAACCGCAACAACGAAGTGAACGAACTAAACATCATCATTAAAGCCGATGTACAGGGCTCCTTAACCTCAGTTATCGACAGCCTCAAGGCACTTGATACCGAAGAGGTCGCTATCCGCTTGGTTGGTACGGGCGTTGGCCCGATTACTGAAACTGACTTGCACATGGCACACTCCAGTAAAGCTATCATTTACGGCTTCAACGTGCCACTGCCAAACGGCATCAAACAGATTGCCAATCGTGACAAAGTTATCATCCGCATGTACAAAGTTATTTATGAATTGATCGATGACGCCCGCGAAGAGCTCAGCGCCTTACTAGCTCCAGAAGTCATTGAAACCGAAGTAGGACGGCTGGTTGTCAAAGCCGTCTTCAAGACGACCAAAACAGAGGTCATATGTGGCGGTGAGGTCACCAAAGGCAAGTTAGTTGTGCCTGCGCTGGCACGCATTACCCGCGACAATGAAAAAATCGCTGATGTTGAAATTACCAACCTCAAACGTGGGCCGCAAGAAACCAAAGAAGTCTTCGAAGGCGAAATGTGCGGCCTAAGTTTCCGCTCAACCTCGAAAGTCGAGCTCCAAGAAGGCGACCGGATTGAGCTATTCACAAGAGAAACCAAAGAGCGCCATTTATAAAAACCAAAAGTGCGCTAAAATGAGAATATAAGGAACGAATAAAATGCTGAAAATAGACGACAATCTACTGCAAACACTTGGTCTCGGCACACTGCCTGCCGATGATAAGCGTGGTTTGTTGAGCCATATCTACGAGACGCTAGAAATGCGAGTTGGCATGCGCTTGGCCGATCAGATGACTAACGAGCAGCTTGACGAGTTCGAAATGTACTTCGAAGCCAAAGACGACGCTGGTGCGTTCAAATGGCTAGAGACTAATTTTCCAAACTATAAAGAGATTGTAAATGAAGAATTCGAGAAGCTAAAAACAGAGATTGCTCAATCTGCACCACAAATCTTGGCTGCTGCCCAGCAAAACGCTGTAAACCCTCAGGTAAATCCGGGCCAACTACAGCCACAGGCTCCTTTACAGCAACCGCCTGCTGCCCAGCCCCAATACCCGCAGCAACCAGCTCCACAACCACAGTATTACCCACCAACTCCACCTGTCCAGCCGCAACAAGATCAGCAGTGGCTACAGCCGCCACAGCAACCGCCAACCCAACAATAGCCTTTGCTGGAATTGTGTGCCTACTTCTTCTTAGTTTTTGAGGAAGTTTTCTTCTCTGCTTTCTGAATCATCTGTAGGTATGTCCGGTATTCTTTACTCGTAAATTGTGACTTTTCACTAAGATGGTTGAGTAGTCGCTCCAAACCAGCTGGGTTCGTTTCGATTTCCCGTAAAAAGTTTTCTTTAAGGTGCGCTAATTCACTTTTAGCGAATGCTGCCGAGAATGATTCGATTTGATCTGCATCTTGATTGTCACGTGCATAGAAGGTCATGTATCCGCCGCTAGCAAAGAATATTCTCTTTAGGCGCACCTTTCTTGATTGCAATAAGATGGCGCTAACGGCTGCCAGTAATGCCGTCCAGCCGGCTATAACCAAGATAACTGAAGGAATTGTCATGTGGCCGGCGGGCTGTTCGAGAGCACCGCTTAGGCCAAAACATGTAGCAGCTACTACAAAGGATAATCCAAAGATTACCCGCCGCATAGCTAGCGGATACCGGTATTCTTGCTGGGTTAGGTATTCATAATCTGTACCGATAGAGCCTACTTGGTCGAATGGAAGCCTTTTTGAGCTGGTGTTTCCGTGTATGCACGATTCGTATACCACGGCGTCACTTTGCAACGTAAATTTGCGCCAATTTTTACCACTTTTTTGTAACAATTCATTCATGTCGATTAAATCCTCTGATCGATATAGCTATATTTTATATCCTGCCAAAAAGGCGCTAGCTGGCATTTCTTGCTTGCCGGCTGGCTTGAGGCAGTCAATGACAAATATATCTTTTGTAGTACAAACACCGAAGCTTTTGCCGTCTCTCCAAATTTCTCCTATCTTTCCTTTGCCAGGAATAATGTGGGCTTTGGTTACTACAACTTCTTTATCTGCAATGGTTGTGTGGCTTTTTGGCCATTCGATGAACGCCCGAACCTCGCGCTCCAGTTGTAATGCAGGTTTTGTCCAATCGAGAACGCCGTCTGCTTTCAAAAGTTTTCGTGAGTAACTGACTACTTCGTGGCCAGGCAACGCGACTTGTTCTTGGAGAGCTACTTTTGCGACGCCATCGTAATAAAGCTGGAGCACTTGTTGTAGTTGCTTGTCGCTGACTTTAATTAGCGCTTCGGTTAGCGTGGGTGTAGTTGCTCCAGCTGGTATTTGATATGTTTCGTGGGCCAGTATCGGGCCTTCGTCCATTTTTTCGACAATGCGCATTAGGCTGACGCCAGTTTCTTGCTGGCCGCTCAAGATTGAGAAACTAATTGGATCGGCACCGCGCCATTCTGGTAGCAGTGAAAAGTGGCTGTTTAAAATCCCAAGCGGGAAATAATCAATCACATCTTGGTTGATAATGAATCCGTAATCAATTACGATGCCCAGTTTGCTAACGGCTGGTTTGGTTGCAAATAGTTCCGACAATTCCTTTTTGCCATCTGGCGTCAATACTTTGAGCCCAAGTTTTTCGGCGGTGGCTAGGACAGGGAATATTTGTTTGTGATGTGCCGGCTGTGGCTTGGTAATGACCGCTTCAATAGGGGTATGTTTGGCTAGAAGTTCTAGCGATGCAGCGGCAACGGGGCCACTACCAAAGAATACGATTGTTTTTGACATGTTTGTCATAGTCGAGCGGCTCCAGGTCGCCATTTTCTTTTAGTTGAAAGAATGCGTTCGGTTTGTCGTGAATGTGGTCGATGAACACTACGCCGTTGCAATGGTCGATTTCGTGCTGGAAAATGCGGGCCAGGAAGCCTTCAGCGGTGACGCGGAACTCTTTACCATGAATGTCGAGCGCTTTGACTTTGACTTTTGTGTAGCGGGGGACTTTACCATAGACGTCCTTGACACTCAGGCAGCCTTCGTAGTCTTCGACGATTTCGCCATAGAGTTTGGTAATTTCTGGGTTAATAAATATCGCGAAGGTATGATCATCTTTGTTGTCATAATTATTACGAACCACGACGATTTTAAGAAGTGAATCTATCTGAACAGCTGCCAAAGCCACGCCAACTTCATGATTGCGGCTTTCTTCCCAATCAATAGTTGCGGCCTGCATATTCTGGACAACTTTTTTAATAGCATCGGTGATGATACCAACTTTTTTGGACTTTTCGCGCAAGTGCGGATTTGGCAAAGTAATAATGTGATCTTTTGTCATATGTTTGGGGTTATAACTTTCAAATTGTAGTCCAGTCTGAAAGTTCTTGGCACTAGTATAACAGATAGCGGTGGCGGGGAGGCTACTAGTTGTTCATTTCAGGAGAGCGCTTGCGCGAAGGGGCGAGCAAAGCTCGCTCCGGTTGCACTTAGCGAAAACTCTCCTGAAATGAACAACTAGTAGCCTCAGCAAATCTATCGACAGGCTGAGCCGTACGGCGACCGGAAAAATATTTAGACTACTACAGGAGATTTATAGGATCAATATCGTAAGTCCACCCACTAGCTGGCAAGAGTTTGATGGCGGCCAACAGTTTCTGACGGTGCGTGCTCCGGAGCACCAATTGACACTGAAATTTTCCTTGGAGTTTTTCGTGGAATGACGGGGCGGGGCCGTCTAGCTGAATGCCTGGTATCTGTTGTAAAATTTCTGTTTTGAGCTTTTGGGCGGCTGATTCGGCTGATTCGTAGGTAGCGCGTTTGCAGCTGAGTTTTAAGAGGTGATAGTAGGGCGGAAAGTGGAATTTTTGGCGTTCAGCTAATTCGTTTTTGTAAAATTCATCCCATTCACCAGATATGGCTGATTGTAGCACCGGGCTATCTGGCTGATAAGTTTGGATAATGGCGTAGCCCTTACGGTGGCCACGGCCAACTCGACCCAAAGCTTGAGTGAGTAGCTGATAGGTACGTTCCTGAGAAGAGAAATCGGGTAGATACAGGCTACTGTCGGCCAGTACGATGCCGATGGTGCTCAGTTTTGGCAAATCTAACCCCTTTGCAAGTAGCTGTGTGCCTACTAAAATGTCGACGTCACCAGCCTTGATGGCTTCGTAGTGTTGTTCAAAACGCTCTGCTTTGCTATTGTCGGTGTCAAAACGCTGGACTCTGGCCTCTGGAAACAATTTTTGGACTTCCTCAGTGATGGCTTTGGTACCAAATGATCTAAAGGTAACTGATGGATGCCCACAGGTGGGGCAGCTGGTGACGATGGATTGGTTAAAGCCACAGGTGTGGCAGCGAAATCGGCCGCTGTCTGCATGATATACCAGAGGTAAATCACAGTGTGGGCACAGTGCTTGCCAGCCGCAGTTTTCGCATAAAACCACGCGGGCGGTGCCACGGCGGTTGAGGTATACGAGGCTTTGCTCGCCTTTGCCGAGTGCTGTTCGGACAGCGTCAAGGAGCGGCTTCGACAAGTGCCCGCTGCGGCTAAACTGTGATCGGTCACGCAAATCAACTACCTGGAAGTGAGTTGCTTCATCGTTTGCTTGTTGGGCGAGTTTTTCCATCCGTAAAATCTGTTTGCCGCGTTGCTCTGCCAAAAAATAATCGCTCACCGACGGTGTTGCCGAGCCAATAATCAAACTTGCCTGATGTAATTGTGCGAGTTGCGAAGCTACGGCGCGGGCGTGATAGTAGGGGGCTTGTTCTTGTTTGTAAGATGATTCGTGGGCTTCGTCGATTACGATTAAACCGAGGTTTGAAACAGGGCTGAATAGGGCTGATCTTGGACCAATGACGATAAGCGGTTGGGTGGTTAAGATTTTGAGCCAGATTTTTTGCCGTTGTACCGGTGTTAATTGTGAATGAAGCACGACGACTTGCTCGCCAAAAGTGCCTTGAAAACTTTTTGCCAGTTGGGAGGTGAGGCTGATTTCTGGGGTTAATACGATAGCTGACTTGCTAGCCGCAACGGCTTGGAGTGCTAGTTCGATGTAGACCCTAGTTTTACCACTGCCTGTTTTGCCATGAAGGAGGTAGGTATCAGGTTTTGAAATCTTTTTTACAACAGCTTGCTGTTCGACTGTTAAAGGTGGTAGTTGTATTGCTTGTGCTTTGTTTACAACGGTTTCTGGGCCTAAAACTGTTTCGATTGTTTTGTCTGAAAGGTCTGGTGGTAGCAGTTGATTGGTTGCGGTACCAAGGTTTGTGGCGTAAAAATCTCGTAACCAGCTTGCTAGCTTAATGGTTTGGGCTGGCAGCTGCGGCAGATTATATACTTTTTCGACTGGTTTGGTTGCGAACTTCGGTGCAGAAACTTCTTTTTCGACAAAACCTAGGACAAATTCTTTCTGGAGTGGTACACAAACAATTGTGCCAGTGGCTAGTTTTTTGGCACAGCTATAGGTGAGTGGCTCGCGGCCACGATAGCTTAAGCTCCGTACCCAGACAGTGTAGAATCCCATATCTCTATTATAGAGGGGACTCCTGAAAAACGGCACATTTCGGCCGAAACCTTCCGCTTCGGTCCTCGTCATGCCTGTAGTACACCTGCGCTCTGGTGCTCAGGTTTCAACCAGACTGCACTATTTTGCAGAAGTCCCCTGGCCGTTCTTACGGAGAAAAACGAGGTATGCTATTTGTTATCGAATAATTAAAAATTGTGATGCAAATAGTATTGTAAATGCATCGTTACGCGTTTATACTAGACGTTGTCGCAATAACAATATAAGGGCAATAAGAGGCTAGTGCTTCTACAACTACTAAGGTGTTGGGCAGAGGGAAAAGTACAATGTTGGATATTTTTATCACATCAAGAGTTCGTCGCAAGATCATTGTGATCTATGCAAAGTATCCAGATTTTAAGACCCATGTCCGTGGTCTTGCCAAGCTTATTAAAGAAGACGCGGGTAACATTCAGCGTGAACTAAAGCGCTTGGAAAAAGTTGGCTTCTTGTTCTCTGAAAAACAGGGAAACACGAAGGTGTACTACACTAACAAACAGTTCCCGATCTTCAAGGAGCTGCAGAGCATTGTTCTAAAATCACAACGAACTACCCAGAAAAAAACTACCATTACGAGTTAGCCCTATTTAGGGTGACCAAACTGAACTTTTCGAATTTTTTATGACTCCCTCTGGTTGCCTCTAAAGAGGTTGGATAGAAAATTCGAAAAGTTCAGTTTGGTTTACAGGCCTGTGCCATGCATTGTTTATGTAAGAAAGTGGTTGCAAATCCTTATCTGTTCCGGTAGAATTAACACCTATGATACAAGTAAGTAAAAAAGACGCCAAAGAATCAACCGAGAACTTGTTACGTCGCTTTAACCGCAAAGTGCAGCAATCTGGCGTACTCGCCATCGTAAAGACTGGTCAGTATTTCGAGAAGCCAATGAGTAAGCGTGATCGCCGCTCCAAAGCGATTATTCGCCAAGAACGCAAAGTGATCAAAGTCAAAAAGCTAAAACTAGGCCAGCGCTAGAGTCAAACTATAGTCCTCTAAATCGGTCCGTGGCTTGAGGTTTTGTGGATCTAGATTACTAAAATGCAACTCCTGTGGTAGGATATATTCGTATGTTAGAGCAGAAACTTGAGCAAGATATTAAGACGGCGTTACTAGCTGGTGATAAGCAGCAGGCCACATCTTTGCGCACCCTGAAGAGTGTGCTGTTATATGCCAAGGTGGCCAGTGGCAAGCGCGATGAGCTGATGGCTGATGACGGAGTTATTGCGCTATTTTCTAAGGAAGCCAAGAAGCGCCAAGAGAGTGCTGATCTGTATATTCGGGGTGGTAGTCCTGATCGCGCCGAAGCGGAACTAGTTGAAAAGAAATTGATCGAAGCGTATCTGCCAGCTCAATTGTCTGCCGAAGAACTTGGAAAAATTGTTGATGAAGTTGTTACTGCCACTGGTGCCAACAGTGCCCAGGATATGGGGATGGTTATGGGCCAGGTAAAAGCAAAAGTTGGTGCCACTGCTGACGGTGGTACGATCGCTAAGTTAGTAAAACAAAAGTTAGGAGCGTAAGCTATGATCTTGTTTTTTGGTCCTCCGGGTTCGGGTAAAAGTGTGCAGGGGCAGTTGTTAGTTGAGCGTAATGGCTGGAAATGGCTATCGACTGGCCAATTATTCCGCGAATCGACCGATCCTGAAGTTAAGGCTCGTATGGCAACTGGCGAACTTATTGATAATGAAATGACGGCCAGGGTGCTCGATAATGCCTTGCGCGACATGAAAGACCCTGCGCACATTGTGCTCGACGGCTATCCTCGTAACATTGATCAAGCCGAGTGGCTGATTGAACATTTGCCTAAGCATGGCCGTGAAGTTACGGCTATTGTGTTGTTCGAAACTCCTCAAGAAGAGCTTATTAAGCGTCAGCTTGGTCGTGGCCGCGCGGACGATAATGAAGAGGTTATCAAGCGTCGTCTGCAGATTTACGAAGAACAGACACGTCCACTCATCGATTTTTATAAAACTAAAGGTGTACCGATGGTCGTGATTGATGGCTTGGGCAGTGTTGATGAAGTTCATGATAGGGTGCAAGCCGCTGCTGAAGAAAAGCAGCTGACTTCTTAGGGAGCACATGCAAACACGAGTAAAAACGGCGAGTGAAATTAAAGCAATGCGCGAAAGTGGTCGCATGTTGGCGACAGTGCTGCAGGTGGTCAAGAGTCAAGTTGCGGGTGGTATTACCACCAAACAGTTGGCCGACATTGCTGCACGTGAGCTAAAGGTGCTTGGTGGTACGCCAACCTGTTTGGGTTATCACGGTTTTCCAGAGGTTATCTGTATCTCGGTGAACGAAGAAGTAGTTCATGGTATTCCACGAGCTGACAAATTTATTAAAACTGGTGATATTGTCAGCCTGGATTTTGGTGTGACATATAGGGGTATGATCACCGATGGCGCATTGAGCGTTATTGCTAATGGTACGCTGAACCAAAAACACGCTGACCTGGTGAAATACACCGAGCAATCCCTTCTATCTGGCATTGCTGCAGTGCATGATCAAGTGCGAACTGGCGATATTGGTGCGGCTGTTGAGGTGGTGCTCAAAAAGCAGGGTTATGGCATTGTGCGCGATTTGGTTGGCCACGGTGTTGGCCACGAATTCCATGAAGATCCCAACATCCCTAATTATGGCCGAGCTAACACTGGTCCATGGCTGCAAGCTGGCATGACGATTGCGATTGAGCCGATGGCTACTTTGGGCACGCATCGGGTGTATTTGGCCGATGATGAATGGACGATTTTGACACAGGACCAATCTTGGGCGGCGCACTTTGAACATACGGTGCTTATTACCGAAGATGGGGCTGAGATTTTAACCGGAGTCTAGGCAAAGAGTTATTACTTTGCCTGATCAAATTTGCCATAAGGGAAGCTATAGCGTTATACTAGCTTCAACATGAAACCTAATCACTTTGTAGGTCTTGATATCGGCACTGCCAGTGTGCGCTGTGTTGTGGGAACGATGGACCCCAACGGTGGCAATAAGCCGTCGATTATTGGGCACGGTTCGGCACCAAACTTGGGTATGCGCAAAGGTGTTGTGGTGCATATCAATGATGTTGCCGAAGCGGTAGTGCAGGCAATAACAGAGGCAGAACGCATCAGTGGCTACCATATTTCGCAGGCAACAGTGAACGTGAACGGCTCACATGTGGCTGGCATAAATTCTAAGGGTGTGATTGCAATTAGCACCGCCAACCGCGAGATTTTGCCAGAAGATCGCTATCGAGTCGAAGAGGCTGCAACAGTGGTCCAGTTACCACCAAATCGCGAAATTATCCAATTTTTTGCCAAGAATTACAGTGTTGATGGTCAGCAAAACATCAAAGATCCAGTTGGTATGCACGGTGTTCGGCTTGAGGTAGATGCACATATTGTGACGGCTTCAACGCCAAATCTGCGAAACTTGGACGCTGCGCTAGAGAAGGCAGAATTGCGTCCAACGCACCATACTGTCTCTAGTTTGGCGGCAGCTGAAGCCGTCATGACTCGTCAGCAGAAAGAGGCTGGTACGGTTTTGCTTGATATCGGCGCCGGAACGACAAATCTGATCGTTGTTGAAGACGGTGAGGTCCAGCACGTTGCAGTATTGCCCATCGGTGGTCAGCATATCACCAACGACTTGGCTATCGGTCTGAAGACCGACCTTGATTTGGCCGAACAGGTTAAAGTCCAGCATGCTAGTTTGGCAAAAGTGAGCAAAACAACCGCAAATATCACGGTTGGAAAGCTAGTAACTAGCTTTGATATGGATGAGGTACAGATGATTGTTGAGGCTAGAGTCGAAGAGTTGTTAGAGTACGCCAATAAAGAACTGCAAAAAATTCGTCGAGCTCGCAAGCTACCTGGTGGGGTGATTATCACTGGTGGTACTGCAAAATTGCCTGGTTTGGCTGAGTTCGCCAAAGAAACTTTGCAGTTGCCAGCCCGAGTTGGCAAAATTCAAGAGGTTGGCGGCTTGGTAGACACGGTTGAGGATAGTTCGTTTGCCACCGTGGTTGGCTTGATGTTGCTGGATATGCTGCTTTTGCCGGATTCTCCTGCTGGTGGTGGCCACAGCTCTGGGGCTCAAAAAGCTGCTGGCAATGCTCTGGGTATGGCTCAAGGATTTCTGAAGCGTTTTAAGAAGTAATTTCTTGCTCTCTTTTACTCGTAAGATGGATAAAAAAATTATTATTTCAGAGAGATGTCATTTCTGGTTGAGTACATTCAATAGTTGTGTAGAATACAACATAAATGGACAGGATACATTTGTTGAACTTCTCTCCGCAGCAGTCTATAATAGAAAACATTAATTAGAGCCGGAGAGTAACTATGCCACAAGTCGTTGAACCAGCTATCGAAACATTTGCCCGAATTAAAGTGATTGGTGTTGGTGGTGCCGGGGGTGCGGCTATCAATCGCATGGTTGAAGCTGGCATCGAAAACGTCGAGTTTATTGCACTTAACACCGATGCGCAGGCGTTACATCACTCTAAAGCTCAGAAGAAAATTCATATTGGCAAAGACACGACTCGTGGGCTTGGCGCTGGTGCCGACCCATCTGTTGGCCACAGTGCGGCCGATGAATCCCGCGAAGAAATCCGCGCTGCTGTAAAGGGTGCCGATATGGTGTTTGTGACCATCGGTGCTGGTGGTGGCACTGGTAGCGGTGCTGGCCCGGTTGTGGCCGAAGTCGCCAAAGAAGAGGGTATCTTGGTGGTTGGCTTTGCAACCAAACCCTTTGCCTTTGAGGGCGAAAAGCGTCGTCGCAACGCAGACTTGGCAATTGGCCATCTGCGCGAAGCGGTCGATACGTTAATTGTTATTCCTAACGACCGCCTATTGCAGACAATCGACCGTCAGACACCACTCATGGAAGCCTTCAAGGTTGCTGACGACGTGCTGCGTCAAGGCGTGCAGGGTATTTCTGATCTGATTACGGTTCATGGGTTGATCAACCTCGACTTTGCCGATGTGAAGACAGTGATGAGTAATGCCGGTTCGGCATTGATGGGTATTGGCCGCGCCAGTGGTGAAAACCGCGCGCTTGAAGCCGCTCAGCAGGCAATTGAATCGCCATTACTTGAGGTGTCTATCGATGGTGCTCGCGGTATTCTGTTTAACGTTATCGGTGGCAATGACTTGTCGATGCACGAAATTAACAGTGCTGCCGAAACGATTACGGCTGCTGCTGACCCCGATGCTAACATTATCTTTGGGGCAACCATCAGTCCAGATCTTGAGGACGAAGTTATTATTACGGTTGTTGCTACTGGCTTCGACGCATCCTACTTCTCGCAGCGTCAAGCGACAATTGCTGAGGGTGATAGCCCAATTACTGCACCGGCAGTTGCCACCGATCAGGCCGAACCAAAGACCGATGAAAAAGTTATGTCGGATATTGATATGAGCCTTGATGATCCTGCGGTGAGTGACTTCAAGTCTGATTCGCCGATGCCAAACATCTGGTCGATTAGCGATAGTGACGACGATGTGGATGAAGACGATACTATCACGCCAAGTCACACCGAGCACGAACCGATTGTTTCTGGCAATGTCGAAGAAGAGCTCGAAAAGCCTTCGTTCTTGCGTCGCCTTGCCAAGCGCAACAAAAAAGAAGCTGATGACAAAGAGGCAAAAGTCGATTCAGAGCACAAGCGGTTCTGATTTTCTCTAAAGCTTAACTTACGCAGTGAAAACTCTCCTGCAAACCGAAAAACTTGGGATGGTTGACCGTAATCGTGACTCGTTGTTATAAATGCGCGTGAGAATAATCTTGTTTCACCTCTGTAATTTTTCGACAGAACAGATCAGAATCGTGCGGATTAATACAACAAAAATTACTTGCAAAGCGCTATAGCTAGGGCTAGTATAGAAACACAAAGCGCTATATATAGACAAAAGTATATGTCGCCAGCACTTTCAAATGAACACTAGATTTCTTCGAAATCTACATGAACGGAGGCACTAATGAAATGCAATCAATGCCAGTTCGACGACACTAAAGTTATCGAATCGCGTGATGTTGCCGATGGCCAAGCCATTCGCCGCCGCCGCTGCTGCACCAACTGTGAGTATCGCTTTACGACCTATGAGCGTCTGGAGCGCCCGCAGCTGATTGTCATTAAGAATAATGGTGTACGTGAGCTGTTTAATCGTTCTAAGCTGCTGGCGGGCCTATATAGAGCCTGTGAGAAGACACCGGTTACGAGCTTGCAGCTAGAAACCTTGGTGAACGATATTGAGCAGGAACTATACGCGTGCGGTGACAATGAAGTGGCTTCAGCTAAGCTTGGTGAACTCGTGATGGCACGGCTGAGTCAGCTCAACGAGGTAGCCTATGTGCGCTTTGCAAGTGTCTATCGACGCTTCAAAGACATCGCTGGCTTCGAACGCGAGCTGTCACACATCAAACACGGCAAAACGGCCAAAGTGCCAAGAGTGGTGCAGTAGATGAAGTCGTCAAAGGTAAATGCCTTTGACAGCTCTCTCCGAATTTTAAACCCCTCTGAAGTGGAAGGAAATTAAAGTTCGCAGCGAGCTCAGTCCAAGCGTCTTGCCTGAGAGACAAGACGCCAACGGCGAACTCCAACAAAAACTATCAAAAAATTAATAAAAACGGGCAGGCTGGCACCACCAGTCGCCCATAAGAAGTGAGGGTAAAATACTATGGGACAAACAACAAGTTTGGGGGTCGAGCGACTATTCGTAACACCTGGTAAGAAGGCGTATGACCAACTCAAATGGGCCAAGCGCGATTCAATTATCACCAATCCGGCTACCAACAAAGCGGTGTTTGAGCAGAAAGACGTTGAGTTTCCACAAGGCTGGTCGCTGAACGCTATTAATATTGTGGCCCAAAAGTATTTTACGGGTACCCCTGGTACCGATCAGCGCGAATCCTCACTTCGTCACTTGATCGACCGTGTTGTTGATACGGTGACTCGTCAAGGTCTGCAAGAAGGCTATTTTGAAGGCGGCAACACCGAAGCCGAAGACTTCCGCGAGGAACTAAAGTATATTTTGGCAACCCAACGAGCGGCATTTAACTCGCCGGTGTGGTTTAACATCGGTGCGGCCGAGCGTGCGCAACAGGCGAGCGCCTGCTTTATTTTGGCCGTTGAAGACACGATGGCTTCTATTCTGAACTGGTACAAAGAAGAAGGCATGATCTTTAAAGGTGGTTCGGGTGCAGGGCTCAACCTTAGTTCGATCCGTTCTTCCGCTGAACGCTTGGGCAAAAGTGCCGGCACAGCCTCTGGTCCACTGAGCTTTATGCGTGGCGCGGATTCGTCGGCCGGCGCAATTAAGAGCGGTGGCAAGACACGTCGTGCTGCCAAAATGGTTATTTTGAATGTCGATCACCCTGATGTCGAAGAATTTATCTGGTCTAAGGCAATCGAAGAGCGCAAAGCCCGCGTGCTGAAAGAAAACGGCTTTGATATGAGCTTGGACGGCAAAGACATCTTTAGTGTCCAGTATCAGAATGCTAACAACTCGGTGCGTGTCACTGATGACTTCATGAAAGCCGTCCAAAATGATGATAATTGGGATTTGAAGGCCGTTACCACTGGTGAAACAGTGAAAACTGTCAAAGCTCGCAAGCTATTCCGCCAATTTGCCGAAGCTGCGTGGGAATGTGCTGATCCTGGTATGCAGTTCGACACGGTTATTAATGATTGGCATACCACGCCAAACGCCGGTCGCATTAACGGTTCCAATCCTTGTAGTGAGTATATGCACCTGGATAACTCGGCTTGTAATTTAGCATCACTCAATCTGTTGAAGTTCTTGAACGACGATGGCACGTTTGATATTAAGGCCTTTGTCCACACTACTGAACTGATCTTTACGGCTCAGGAAATCTTGGTTGGTTATAGCGAATATCCAACCGAGAACATTACCAAGAACGCAAAAGCCTACCGTGAACTTGGTATTGGCTATGCGAACCTTGGCGCCCTACTAATGGCGCTTGGCTTGCCCTACGACAGTGACGAAGGCCGTGCCTTGGCTGCAACAATCACGGCGTTATTGACCGGTCAGGCCTACGCTACGAGCGCTAAGCTTGCTCGCCGAGTTGGACCATTTGCTGGCTTCCATAAAGATCGTGCGGGCATGCTGCGGGTACTGCGCAAGCACCGCGAAGCGGTCTCGGCTATCGATGCAAGTTTGGTGAGTGAAGAACTTTTGAGCGCCGCAACCTCCGCTTGGGATGATGCTGTAGAATTTGGTGAGCAGTATGGCGTGCGCAACTCGCAGGCCAGCGTGTTGGCTCCAACTGGTACGATTGGTTTGATGATGGATTGTGACACTACAGGTATTGAGCCAGACCTTGGACTCGTGAAGTTCAAGAAAATGGTTGGCGGTGGCACGATGGTTATTGTCAACCAAACTGTTCCACGTGCCCTGAAGGCACTTGGCTATCAGAAGAAGCAAATCGATGACATTGTGGCTTTCATCGACACCGAAAAGAAGATTGATGGTGCACCGCACCTAAAGCAAGAACACAAAGCGGTCTTTTCGTGCGCCATGGGTGAAAACCCTATTCACTACCTAGGACACGTGAAGATGATGGCGGCCGTGCAGCCATTTATCTCTGGTGCAATCAGCAAAACTGTCAACATGCCAGCAGAAGCTACAGTCGAAGACATCGAACAATTGCACGTTGATGCCTGGAAAATGGGTCTCAAGGCTGTTGCCGTCTATCGCGACAATTCTAAAGTTGGCCAGCCACTGAACCTAACGAAGAAAGATAGCAAAAAGGATGGCGAAGTCAAAGATGCTGCCTCGGCAGTGGCTGCTGTTGAGCCGCAGGTGGTCGAAAAGTTTGTGGTTAAGGGTCCTGCCCGCCGCAAATTACCACGGGTTCGCAATAGTCGTACCTACCATTTTGAACTAGCTGATCTAAAGGGTTACTTTACGGTTGGCCAGTACGATGATGGTACTCCAGGTGAAATGTTCATTAGTGTGAGCAAGCAGGGTTCAACGCTTTCTGGACTGATGGATTCGTTTGCCATTAGTATTAGCCATGGTTTGCAGTATGGTGTGCCACTCAAGAGCTATGTTAAAACGCTTCGTGGTACCAGTTTTGCGCCATCGGGCATTACTGACGACCCAGATATTCGGACTGCTAGCTCGCTAACAGATTACATCATGCGCCGCTTGGCACTCGATTACTTGAGCTTTGATGATCGTCTTGAACTTGGTTTGGCCGATTTAGACGATATGCCAGAAGCCCAAACTAGCTTACTTGAAGTTTCGGCTCCACAAGTTTTGGTTTCAGAGCCAATCAAAGAAGTTGTGAATGATCAAAAGGTTGATCTGCCGCCAACGGTGAGTCAGCCAGTTGCCGCCACTGCAGACAAGGTAAAGGTCAAAGATTCGACTGCACCACTCTGTTACAACTGTGGTAACCAGACGCAACGGGCAGGTAGCTGCTATGTCTGTACTTCCTGCGGTTCAACCACGGGCTGTTCGTAGAAAAACAGCTATTGTGGTTGTGGTGATCTTGGGACGTGTGCTACACTGGCGTTCAGTGAAAAGCATGGTACACAACTTGCGCAAGGATCACTCCTAGATAAAGGGCCGAAAGGCCCTTTTTTCTTGGCAAAAAAATAATTTAAATAATCCATTTTTTTGGGAGGGTGGCATGGAACACTTACTTATTTTTGCGACCATAAACTTGGTGGCTTCTATCCTGAGTGGTGCTTCTGGCGGTGGTGCGTCATTGGTTGGTGTGCCATTGATGATATTGCTTGGATTGCCACCGGCCACCGCTATTGCGACCAGTAAGTTCAGTGGTCTCGGCTTGGCAACAGGCAGTAGTGCGCGCTTCTATCGTGAAAAACTAACCAATCGTCAAACGGTGATTGTATTTGCGCTGCTTGGTGCCGTAGGTGGCGCGGTTGGCAGTACCTTTTTAGTGCGTGTGGGTGTGAAACATCAGGATGTGCTGCAGCATATTACTGGCTGTGCGATTTTGGTGGTTGGTATACCGATGCTCTACATTCGTAATATTGGTATTGAGCAGAAAAAACGCTCGACTCCGGTGCATGCCTTGGGTTATGTATTGGTGTTTTTGCTGGTTGCCCTGCAAGCTGCCTTGAGTTCGGGTATGGGGTCATTGCAAAGTATTGTTATGATGGCTTGCTTTGGAATGACGGCGTTGACTGCTAGTGCAACGCGCCGAGCAATGCAGCTGATTGTCGCCGTTACCAGCCTGACTATATTGCTGTTTGCTGGTATTCCAAGCTGGCAGTTTGGCTTGGTGGCGTTGCCAACGGCGATACTCGGAAGCTTTATTGGCGCTCATATTGCTGTCAAAAAGGGCAATAAGTTTGTGATTAACATTTTTGCGATAACGAGTTTCATCTTGGCGTTGCAGCTTTTGTGGCGCTAGGAGATAGCTAGCGCTGGCCGCTGTGTGTTACACTTAGATTTATGAAAGTGGTGGTGCTTTATCGGCCGGATTCTGAATTTTCTCGCGCTGTTGAGGAGTTTATTCGTGATTATCAGGCGCGGCATGATGGTAGCAGGATGGAAGTGTTAAATTACGATAGCCGTGACGGTAGTTCAACTGCTAGTTTGTACGATATTATGCGGCAGCCAGCAATTTTGGCGCTGCGTGATGATGGCTCGGTGCTCAAGATGTGGGAAGGCGATAATTTGCCGCTGCTCGACGAAGTTGTCTCGTACGTCTACTCTTAATTTTAAGGTGCTCTAGCCTGTGGTCTGTTGTAAGTTTTGTACTTTTACGCTATATTAAGAAGCGAAATGCGTTCTCTGATGACAGAGATGAGTGGCTATCAACCACGAAGCAGCGAGCAGAACGGCCTTGGCCAAGTAGATCTCGACGGACAGCCCGTAATAGCCACAACGAAGCGCCAAACAAGAGGATAATCTCTTTTGGAAGTCAGATGGTACCGCCCCAAATCGTACAAGATTACGGGTTCTGACAGACAAAAGGGATTTTTTATTTGCCATGAAGTTAGTCAATAAGCAACCAGTTATACGCCAGGCAACACTCGACGATGTGCCAGCTATTCGTGCTTTTCACGCCGCATCTTGGCTAAATACTTATCCAAACGATGAGGCCGGCGTAAGCAAGGCTTGGGTTCGTGAGCAATGGCGGGATTGGGACTCGTCAGAGAGGTTGGAAGAAAGCCGTAACTATGTGCGGTCATTTTTGGCCGATCCGGAACAGTTGTACCGAATTGCCAGTGTCGACAAGCGAGTCGTTGCACTGTTACACGCCTCACGACACACTGGAAAGCAAGAGCTCCGTGCGCTTTATATCGATAAGGACTATCAGGGGACTGGGTTGGCTCAGCAATTGTTCGGCCTTGCTGATGCCTTTTGGGATCCGCATCAGCCAGTTGAGTTGGCGGTTGTGGATTATAACAGCCGCGCAAAACGATTTTATGAGAAACAAGGATTTAAGAAGATAGAGGGGTCGGAATATCGGCACGCCGACACGATGCCATCTATACGAATGGTAAGGGAGACAAATAAATGAAAAAATGGGCAGAAATTTCGATTCGTGGCGAGTACCCAAATGAGAGTAAATATGGATATCTTGAGGAGGCAGCATGAAATACAAGGCAGGACAGCGTCGCAAGGCGATCGAATACGAGAAGGATTTGGTGCAGTATTGGAAAGAGTACAAGACGTTTGAAAAGTCGGTAGAAAATCGGCCAAAAGATGACGCCTATGTGTTTTACGATGGGCCACCGTTTATAACAGGGGTGCCACACGTTGGAACATTGCTTTCCAGTGTTATTAAAGATGCCGTACCGCGTTACTGGACCATGAAGGGCAAGCGTGTGGAGCGGGTCTGGGGTTGGGATTGTCACGGTTTACCGGCCGAAAATTTTGTCGAGAAAAAGCTCGGTATCACTGATCGCCATGAAATTGGTACGAAGATTAGCTTAGCCGATTACATCACCACTGCTCGCGAAAGTATGGTGCAAACCAGCGGGCTTTGGGAAGATACGGTTGATCGCGTTGGCCGTTGGGTTGATATGAAGGATGCTTACCGCACCATGGACAGGGACTATATGGAGAGCGTTTGGTGGGCTTTTAAGGAATTGTACGAATCAGGCAAGATTTACGAGGGTGAACGTGTGCTGATGTATGACACCAAGTGGGCCACGCCGCTCAGCAAGGCCGAGGTAACGATGGATGCCGGCGCCTACATTGAAGTCACTGACCCTAGTGTGTATGTGAAATTTAAGCTGCTTGATGCAGTCAAGGCGGTTGGCGACGAAAAAGCAGATCCTAAAAAACCAATCTACCTATTGGCCTGGACAACAACACCCTGGACACTGCCCGGAAACACCGCCATCGCCGTGAACAAGGGCTCCTCGTACAGTGAGGTTGAGGTAAATGGTGAGCTGTTAATCATGGCCAGCGATCGGGTTGGCGCGGTTTTAACAGATGAGAAGCACAATCCGCTTGACTACACGGTAACCCGGATGATCCGCGGCGAAGAGCTGGTGGGACTGTCGTACGAATCATTATTTGAAGATCGGGGCAAAAACGCTCAGAAGGTATGGCATGCCGACTACGTGCGTACCGATATTGAAGATCCGCATGGTTCGGGTATTGTGCATTTGGCGCCTGCATATGGTGAAGAGGACTTCGATTTGGCCAAAGAAAAGGGTATTCCCGTTGTTCATGTGCTGGATGAGTATGGTAGGTATAGCGAAGGTGACTGGCAGGGCAAAGACGTCTGGGAGATTAATAAGACCATTGCCAAGGAGTTACTAGCTCGGGGTGTGGTTTGGAAGATTGACTATATTCGTCACGAATACCCGCACAACCCACGCACGGGTAATCGCCTGATGTATCGGGCTCACCCTAGTTGGTTTATGGATGTTGCTGGTCAGCGGACCCAGATGCTCGAAGAAAACACCGAGCACATCAACTGGTTTCCGGAGCACATTAAGCACGGCCGTTTCGAAAAAACGGTGCAGACCGCGCCAGATTGGAATCTTAGCCGCGACCGCTTCTGGGCGACGGCAATGCCTGTCTGGAAAGGCACCGACAAAGACGGCAAAGAACACATTAAAGTCATTGGCAGTTATGCGGAGCTTAAGGAATTAAGTGGTGTTGAATTAGAGGATTATCACCGGCCGTGGGTTGATGATATTACCTTCACGATTGGTGGTGTTGATTATCACCGAATTGATAAGGTATTAGACTGCTGGTTCGAGAGTGGTAGCATGCCATTTGCTCAGTTCCATTATCCGTTCGAAAACAAAGAGAAGTTCGAGGCCAATTTCCCTGGTGATTTCATCGTTGAGTACGTGGGCCAGGTGCGGGCTTGGTTCTATTATGTCCATGCCGTGAATACTGGACTCTTTGGCCACAATGCCTTCAAAAATGTTATTGTAACCGGCAATGTTGCCGGCAATGATGGCCGTAAAATGAGCAAATCGCTCGGAAACTTTACTGATCCGAATTTACTGATGGACGAATATAGTGCAGATGCACTACGCTTCTTGCTACTGCAAAGTCCGCTTTTGAACGGCGAAGACTTCGCCTTGAAGGACAAAGAAGTCCAAGACGTGCAGAGAAAATTGGCAATGATTTGGAATATGTATGACTTCTTTACAACATATGCTGACGTTGATAAGTGGGGATGGAACGGTACAATCAATGACCCATCGGAGGAGTTACATAATCCACTAGATCAATGGGTGGTGTCACGATTACATCAATTAAGTCAGCATGTTGCTGAACACATGGACGGGTACGACATCCCTAACGCTTTGGCTGAGGTCTTGCCGTTTTTGGACGATGCCAGCAACTGGTATGTCCGCCGATCTCGCCGCCGATTCTGGAAATCATCAAATATCGCCGCAGGCGCTGGGGATGATACCGACAAAAATGCTGCATACAAAACGTTGCACTACGTCTTGCTGCAGCTGAGCATGATCTTGGCGCCGTTTACACCGTTTCTGGCCGAAGAACTGTTTTTGAAACTAACTGGTGGTGAGCTTGGCGAGTCCGTGCATCTGCTTAATTGGCCAAAGGCTGGGCACGTTAATGAACTACTATTGGGTGAAATGGCGGCAGTTCGTCAACTGATTAACGAAGGTTTATCGGCGCGTGCTGAGGCTGGCATCAAAGTTCGCCAGCCACTGGCAAGCGCTACGGTTGTGCTGCCGTTTGATATTCTGGATGCCGACAAAATAGAGCTGCAGAACATCTTGGCAGAGGAGTTAAATGTTAAAAAAGTGATGGGTAAAGAAGGCAAAGAGCCAAGTATCAAGCTTGATATCGAACTGACATCAGCACTCAAGCGTGAAGGCTTGATGCGCGAAGTGGTTCGGAACGTACAGCAGGCTCGCAAGGCGGCCGGACTTAATGTGGATGATCGGATTGCTTTGAGCTTGCAAACGGATGATGATGAGGTTATGAAGGCTATTGCCGAACATAAGACGACTATTCTTGACGAGACACTGGCTACTGAGCTTGCTGGCAAACTGCCTGCCGAGGTTCCGGAACGGTTTAGTACAATCGTGAAAGTTGAGGGCACGGCGCTGACGGTCAGCCTCCGCAAAGTTTCATAAAAATTTCATGACTTTTGATACTCTCTCGAGCTGTCAACATTGACCGTCTGCTGTTGTATTCGCGTGTTATTTGCACTACAATTGGGGTGAAAGGAGAAAAATAATATGCCAACCATCTTGCCCATTTCGGACTTACGTAATTACAATGAGGTACTCAAAAAAGTCTCGGCAGGTAGCCCTGTGTACCTGACAAGAAACGGTCGCGGCACGTACATCATTAACAAGCTAGATGATTTTGATCCAGAGACCATTAAGGAAGATTTGCTGCGCGCTCTAGAGCGCGGCGTAGAATCTATGAAGCACGGAAAATCTGCCACGCTTGAAGAGGTTGCAAAGAAGTACAACGTGTAATTATGATCCTTAAGTTTTCTGAACTCGCGCAGGAGGATTTGGGCGATATTTTTGCGTACATTCACGAAACTTTGGCGAACCCCATTGCTGCACAAGACATTACGGACGGCATACTCCGTGTAGCAGCCCAGTTAAAAGATTTCTCTGAACTTGGGCCAAGTCTGGCCTCTTTGGGCTCGCGCGGCCAAAGTATTCGCTACCTTTTGGCCAGCAATTATCTTATAGCTTATGTTGTGCTACCCTCTCATGTAGAAATCGTGCGCATTCTGTATACACATTCAGATTACAAGAGAATACTGCAAGGTTGATGGACTTTACAGGGACGGTTATATCTGTTAAACTTCTATGTAATTAGCTAGTAATTCTAACGATAAGAACAGGTAAAGATAATGAAAAAAGCAGTAATTCAAACCGGTGGTAAGCAGTATTTGGTAAGCGAAGGCGAAACTTTTGATGTTGAGCTGGTTGAGTCCGAAAAGGGTAAGATCTCTTTTGACGCGCTGCTTGTGATTGACGGCGACAAGGCTGACGTTGGTGCGCCAACAGTTGCTAAGGTGAAGGTTAATGCGGATGTTGTTGCTGAAGATATTCAGGCTGACAAGGTCATGTCTATTCGTTATAAGGCTAAGAAGCGTGTGCATACGGTGCGTGGTCATCGTCAGCATCACACTAAACTCAAAATTACCTCAATCGCTTAGAGTTGTAGGGGGCTTTCACAGGACGGCACATTTCGGCCGAAACTTTCCGTTCCGATGCTCACCGTGCGTTTTGTACGCGTCCGCTTCGGTAACCAGGTTTCAACCAAACTGCACCATTCTGTGAAAGCCCTGGGCTTCGCGTGTTTTATAATTAGCTCTGATGAGTTGTTGCTTTTCTTTGGATTTGGCCAGGCTACTGATGTGCGGGTACATGTCGTTAACAATAGAGTGCCGTTAGCTGTGCGTGGGCTCTTTTGGGGGGTTGCCTTGCGTAGATTGGATTATTATTTACAACGATCTTTGTGATAATGTGAGGAGTGAGGGTCTGTTTCGGGTATTTAACAGGGGTGTTACTGTCACAACACTGGTTTGTGGTAGCGGCGGATACAGCAGGTAGGTTGGTTCAATACGATGCAATATTTACAATGATAATGAGCTAATGGCACTGGTTTTGGTGGTTTATGGGTGTACTGACGGTAATTGTTTGGAAGTTTGGGCTGGATATGGCAAATGGTGGCTTGGCTTGTTTGATTATGACGCTTGCAAGCGGTCTTTATATCGTTGAATCTATAGGCTTGATCTAGGTGGTGCTAACATGGCCAATGGCGGGTGTGCTGGCACTGGTTTTGGTACTGTAAAACTGCTAAAAAGAGCTCTATATTTCGGGAAATTTGGAAAAATGTAAAACCGCTTGTGGATAAGTTTTGAGCTTTTTTGTCTAGTGTTAAGAATTTTACAACTATTTTGCATGGGATGTATCTCTTTTGGATAAGAAGAAACAGGTGTGTACAGCGTTTATGCTTCTAATGTTGCTAATATAACTACGATTTTTATAGGAAAAGGTGCTGTTAGAAAGGCATAAGGGCGAGTATATTTTTTGTTCGAAAACCTCTTGTCGGCCTCTGTTGGCATAAGCGATAATCATTGCAGACAGATGCCACAAACGTATCTGCCTTAATAAAATTTAAAATCAAAAGCTTAATGCCCACACAAACACCTGAAAAGCAGAAACTGTTTGCACGCACCCCTAAGAGGTTACTCTTAGGGGTGTTTGTGGTTATACTGGGGGCGGCCACCAGATTATGGCGCATTGCGGCCCGACTGCTGCGCTCCGATGATGCTCACGTACTCTTTGCGTACGCTGCGTTCCGATGCTCACATTCGGACCACACTGCACCACAGTCTGGTGGCCTTCAATCTGTTTTTGGTGGGCTTTTTGCGCGTACGCGCGTGCGCGCGAGGGGGCAGTTTGTTTTTCGAGGGGTGATGGTGGTTGCGTTGGCCGTCTTGGTGGTTGGGGTTGTGGCTGTGCCGCGGAAGACTGAGGCGGCTACTGCTGATACGGTCAACTTCCAGGCTAAGCTGATGACAGCGGCTGGTGCTATTGCCCCTGATGGTAACTACAACGTCGAATTTAACCTGTACAACACGAGCACTGGCGGTAGCAGCCTCTGGACTGAAGATTACCTGAACAGTAACAGCCAGGCGGTGCGGGTTGTTAACGGCTATTTGACAGTCAATCTTGGCAGCATTACACCGTTTCCAAGCATCAACTGGGACCAAAATCTGTACGTGGGCATGACGGTTCGTGGTACGGCCAACTGTGCGTTTGGCAGCTGTACGCCAGCTGACGGGGAGATGACGCCACGGCTGAAATTAACAGCGGTGCCGTATGCCTTTTCGGCCGGCAATCTTTCGTTTGTGAACCAGGCTACCGGCTTCAAGAGTACGCTGGTGTTCCAGGGTGCAACGTCTCAAGATCAAACGATTACGATTCCTGACGATCCTACCAATGCCACCGATCAGGTTTGTTTGAGGAGCAGAGCCAACTGTACGGGTACTGGTGGTAGCATTTTGGGTTCTGGCGTCCAGAACTTTGTGGCGAAGTTTGACACTGGTGCTGGCAACAGCATTGGCAGCAGTAGTATTTTTGACAATGGCAGCTTTGTGGGCATTAATAACTCGACAACCAACAGTGGTTTGCTGAGCGTGCAAGGTGCAAGCACCAGCCAAAGCAGCATCTTTGTGCAGGCGGCTGCCAGTGCGACGGTGCCAACAGTAGTGATCAATCAAGCTGCCAGCCAGACGGGTAACCTGTTCCAGTTGGTTGATAACAGCGGTAATATCAACGGCGCGTTTAATAGCACGGGTAACCAGTTGAGCTTGGGTAAAGTGACTGCCGGCAGTGGTGCAAGTTTAGGCAAGGTTGTGCTGGGTGATGGTACTATCGACAATATCAGCCTGACGCTAGAAAGTGATGTGCTCACAGGGGCCGCTGGCAATCTAACGGTGACACTGCCAAAACCTACCACTGGCACAGCGGCGGTTGTTTGTTACCAGGGTGACACGGCTTGTGGATTTGCAACTGCTGGAGGTAGTACCTTCATCAAAAACCAGCTTACCCAACAGGTTGCTGCCAACTTTAACATCGACGGGAGCGGCACCGCGGGCACCAGTTTGCTAACGCCGTTACTTGATACGCCATCTGGTACGACAGTGCTAAATGTTGGCACTACCAATGCTACGGGTGGCGTCAACCTAAACCAAAATACCACTGTTGCTAGCGGCAAGACCTTGACGGTAACCAGTGGCGCTACCACCCTAACTGGAGCCAGTAATGGCACGGCTTTGAGCGTTACGGCTACGGGGACAACTGGCATCGCGGCTATCTTACAGGGTGGTGATGTAGGTGTTGGTACGGCAACGCCTGGTGCGGCGCTTGATGTCAGTGGCAGCGCATCGAAGACTGGTACGGGCACCCTTACCACGAGTGGTACTACCACCGTAACTGGTACGGGCACACACTTTACCACCGAGCTGAATGTGGGCGACACTATCACCGCCAGTGGCCAGACGTTAACGGTTGTGGCCATTGCCAGCGACACGAGCCTTACTACCAGTAATGTTTTTAGCCCATCGCTCTCTGGTGCTAGCTTTACGCACTTTCAGTCAACGGAGCGAATTACTTCGGCCGCCACCCAAAACGGCTTAATCCTTCAGGGAAGTAGCAGCAGTTTCTTCATCAACGCGCTCAGTACCACTGGTATCCAAGAATTCCAGGTATTTGGCAGCGGGAACGTTGTCGCTAACGGCTACATCCGTTCCCAAAATGGTAGTTTCCAGAGCTATGGCAATGCCGCTACGTTCCAAAGTGGTGATCTCAACAGTGGCTTTAGCAGTGCCACCGTTACGGTGCGTTCTGGTAATGCTACTGGTGCTGCTAACTCGGGCAACGTTACCGTGTCAAGCGGTACGGCTGCCAATGGTAACACTGGTAATGTGATTATCGACAGCGGTGTAGCTACTGGTGGTACGGCTGGCACGATAACAATTGGCACTACAAACGCTAGCGCCGTTACCATTGGCCGAAGTGCTATTACGACGAGCTTGGCGGGCACGATTGTGCTCAGTAACCCCGTCGCGGCCAGCAACAATGTGGCTGTTTGTTTGAATGCCAGCAATCAGTTGGCTGGTTGTAACAACACCTTTGAGGCTACAAACGGTACTGACTTTATCAAAAACCAGAGTGCGAGCGCTCAGGCAGGTAATTTTTACGTTCAGAACAGCGGCACAACAACCACAAATACGGCAGTGATTGAGCAATCTACCAGCCAAACCGGTGAATTATTGCAGTTCCAAAACAGCAGCGGTGCTCGCTTGGCGGGCTTTACGGCTGCTGGGCACTTGGGACTGAATGCGGCTGCAACAACAGCCGAATTATCGATTATAGCCGATGCGACCACAACAATTGGTAATATCGTTCGTGGACAGACTGGCCAGACTGCTGATTTGGTTCAGCTACAGGGTAGTAATGGTCTTGTTTTGTCTGGGTTTAATGGTACGGGTGGTATTTACACCAACGGTCAGGCTAACACACTTTCGGGGCTTACGTTCCCAACAGGTATTGTGCTCGGCAATGTTGGTACGGGTGGTGCCACTAATTACTACTACCGAGTAAGCAGCGTGAACACTCAGGGTGAGACCATAGCTTCGGCAGAGCAAACCGAAACTGGTAACGCTACGCTGAATAGTACAAACTACAACACAGTTACCTTTAACGGCGCACCTGGCGCAACGAGCTACAACATCTACCGAAGTACTGTTAGTGGCAGCGAGCTCAAAATTGGCAGTGTTACCGGCGGCAGTGCCACAACCTACGTTTATAACGATCAGACTAGTGCTGTGGGGGGCGGGGCGCTGCCAACGGGGGCGGCTCTTGGTTCAATCCTGACCTTAAATGCTAATCAGGCACCATCTGGTAACATATTATTCAAGGTACTTCAGACCACCGGTGCTACGGGCTTATCAATTGCCAATGCTGGCCAATTATTCGGCAACGCCGGTATTAACGCTGCCAACAGCGGCGCTGGGGCTGGTATCTCGGCCTTATCGGTTACGAACAGCTTAACTTCTACCGTTGCCGCCAACATCCAAGGCGCTAGCGGCCAAACGGCCGACTTATTGCAGTACCGCAATACCAATGGTGCTGTTCTCTCTGGCATCAACGCCAACGGTGGCTTCTACACGAATGGCACCAATAGCACCTTCGCTGGCCTTGCCACCCCCGTCATCACCAGCCCCAGCACCACCGGTACTAACTTCTACTACGTCGTAACGGCCACCAATGCCGCCGGTGAAACCATCCCCAGCAATGTACTGGCCATGAATGCCAACACCAGCGTCATAAACTGGACCCAAGTGCCTGGTGCCACGGGCTACAACATCTACCGTAATACCACCAACAGCTTTACGGGTGGTAGCTTACTCCTGGTCACTATTACCAACGGTACCACTGTTACCTACACTGACAGTGGTTCGGCTACTATAGCTGGATTGCCTCCAACAAGTGTGACAGGAACGGGGCTAACATTACAGGGGTGGAGCGGCCAGAGTACTAATGTGCTGACTGCCCTCAGCTCTACGGGTAATCCTATCTTTGGTGTCAACGCTTCGGGCAACGGGCTGGTGTTTATTAGTACGACTAGTTCTTACGGTGGACGTTTAAGTGTTGGTACCCAAGGTACTGGTACTGTCGGCGTAGCTATCCGTGGCGTCTCCGGCCAGACTGCTGACCTCTTCCAGCTGCAAGATAGCAACGGTATCGTCCAAAGCAAGTTCAATTCTTCCGGTCAACTGACGCTTGGTGTCCCTGCGACAAGTGGCACTGTTTACCAGGGAAGTCTGACCTTTGCGGATGGTACCACTGACGGCTTTGGCGCTACCCTGAATACTACCACGCTGACCGCCAACCAGACTATTTCACTACCTAACGAATCGGGTACAATTTGTATTCAAACCAGTGTCAATTGTGGCTTTGCAGCTGCCAGTGGCTCGGCTAACTATATTCAGAATAGCACTACCACCCAAACAGCTAACTTCAACGTCCAAAGTGCCAGCGCTAGCAGTGTTGCTGCTGTTATCCAGGGTGCGGCCAGCCAGACGGCTGATCTTCTTCAGGTTAGGAACTCAACGCCGTTGACGGTGCTCGATGTTAATGCTGCCGGTGACGTCTACGCCACTCAACGGTTGAGCGTGGCGAGCACCGACTTAGCGGCTGCCATCAACGCTAAGCTAGCTGTAGCACCAGGGGCGGCTACCACGACAGGTGTTGTAATTCAAGGTTTCACGGCCCAGACGGCTAACCTGTTGCAATTGCAAGATAGTAACGCTAACACGCTCGTAAAAGTTGATGCCAACGGTAACCTGAACACCCAGGGTACTACGGTTACTCTTGGTGCGTTGCTTGTTCCTACGGGCGTCAGTGCTGTCTTGGCTAGTGGCGGTAGCCTAGCCGTGGGCACTACTTACTATTACGAAGTATCGGCGGTTAACAGTGGCGGCGAAACCACCGCTAACAGTGCTGTCTCGGTTACACCAACTTCTGGTAACCAGACAGTTAACTTAACGTGGACGGCTTCGCCGGGCGCTACCAGTTACAAGATTTTCCGCGATACCAGTACGGCCTTCTCGGGCAGCACATTATTAATTGGTACTACCACCGGTGCAGCCAGCTTTAGCGATACAGGCTTGACGGCTGCTACTGGTACGCCCCAGACTTCTAGCACAGTAGGGAGTGGCTTAATCGTTCGCAGTACCACCAACGCCGCGAGCTTTACTGTTGACCGGTTTGGCTTGGCTACAGCGGCGAATAGTCTAAGGGTAAGCGGTGGAGCTGCTGTCTGTAGCGGTGGTGTCCAGGCGTTGTGTGTCACTGCCGGTAACTCTGGGTCTGTCGCTACTATCATTCGCGGCGCTGCCAGCCAATCGGCGGATCTTCTTCAGCTGCAAGACGTCAACGGTGCCTTCCTTTCTGGTGTCGACGCCAACGGAGATCCCTACACCAACGGTGTCTCTAACACCTTTAACGGCCTAGCCCGGCCGGTTATCACCAGTCCGAGTACCACTGGTACCAATTTCTACTACGTCGCTACCGCTACTAACGCGGCCGGTGAAACGATCGCCAGCAACACCTTGGCTATGAACGCTAATACGAGTGTTATTAACTGGACCCAGGTACCTGGTGCTACCGGGTATAAGATCTATCGTAATACCACAAACGGCTTTACGAGTGGCAGCCTACTCCTTAAGACGATTACCAATGGCACCACGGTAACCTACACGGACACTGGTTCGGCCACGATAGCTGGCTTGCCACCTACCGCTGTGACCGGAACTGGTTTGACAATCCAGGGGTGGAGTGGGCAGACCGGTGCTCTGCAATCGTTCTATAGTCCGACCGCCGCCACTTATACGAACTTCAATAGCAATGGTTTCTTGCAAGTTGGGGTATTGAGCAGTACAGCCCTCGTGGGTGGTGAGATTGGCGTGAGGTCAACAACTGGTGGTCGTGACTTGGTACTGGCAGCCAACGCCAGCCAGATCTCTAACATTGCTGAAATCCAAAACGCGTCTGGTGATGTTTTATCCAAATTTACTGCCACTGGTCAACTGGTACTAGGCACTATTGGTGCTGTTGCTGGGGCTGCCATTCAGGGTAGCGTTGGCTTCGGTGACGGCACTACTGATGGTTTCGCTGCCACCCTCAACACCAGCACGCTAACCGCCAACCAGACCATCTCATTGCCTAATGCTTCGGGTACTATCTGTCTCCAATCCAGCGCAGCTTGTGGCTTTGCCGCTACCACCGGCGGCACTGGTTACATTCAGAACGGTACTACCACCCAGACGGCCAACTTTAACATTCAGAGCGCCAGCGCCAGCGGCGTTGCCGCTACTATCCAAGGTGCGGCTGGCCAAACTGCCAACTTGTTGCAACTACAAGATAGCAATGGCAACATTCTTTCGGGTATTAATGCAGGCGGTGCCTTGTTCACAAACGGCACGGCCAACGTATTAAACGGGTTAGTCTATCCGTCGGGCGTGACGCTTGCAACGGTGGGTACGGCTGGCTCGACTACTTATTACTACCGTGTTTCGTCGGTGGGTGCTCAGGGTGAGACGATCGCCTCGACTGAAACGAGTATTGCTACCGGCAACACCACGTTAAGCGGTACCAACTACAATACGGTGACCTTTAATAGTGCTTCCGGCGCCAGTAGTTACAATATTTATCGCAGCACCGTTAGTGGGAACGAGCTCAAAATTGGCTCGGTTACTTCAACGAATGCCGCAACATATACATACAACGACCAGACGAGTGCTGCTGGAAGCGGAGCGTTGCCGACGGGTTCCGTAAACTCGGTGCTCACTATTAACGGTGGCAGTGGTGCTCCATCTGCAGGTACGCTTGTAGTCAATAACGCCAGTGGTAACCCGCTAGTTCAGGTAGGTATTAACGGTGGCAGTACAACCTACATCAAGGGCAGTCTGAGCTTGGCAAACACTTATAATACCGGTAGCCCCGCTCTTCAGCTTGTGAACTCCGGTGCCAGCACGGTTGCTGCTTATATCCAGGGTGCCTCCAGTCAGACCGCTGATTTACTGCAATATAAGAACTCCAACAGTGTTGGCGTTGTACTTTCTGGCGTTAACGCCAATGGTGGTCTCTACACTAACGGTGTCAGCAGCAGCTTTAACGCGTTGGCCGTACCAACGCTTTCGCTCGCCAGTGGTGGTGGTACGGCGTACTACTACGAGATTACGGCTGTCAACGCCGCCGGTCAGACGATTGCCTCCAATGAAGTGAGCACCAATGGTACTTCGGGGGTCATTAGTTGGCCTGTCTCACCGGGTGCAACGAGCTACCAAGTCTATCGTGGTACTGCAGCCGGTGCCGAAAATGTCTATACCTCGACGCTTGCGGTGAGCATACCGTGCCCGGCGGGCGCAACGACCTGTAACTGGGGGGTTGATGCGTCTGGTGGGTTCTTTACGGCTAGTGGTACGCCGCCGACTAATACTGCTGGAAGTGGCCTAAAGATCCAGGGGTGGAGCGGCCAAACCGGCAATCTGCTCCAATTCAAAGATGGCTCAGCTAACATCCTAGGTGGCTTTAACGCTGCCGGCAATCTCTACTATGGTAACTCTGGCTTTACCACAACCTTAAACACCACTACCCTCACTGCCAATCAAACTATTGCCTTACCAAATGCTTCTGGTACCGTTTGTCTTCAGGCTTCTAGTTCTTGTGGCTTTGAGGCTACGAATGGCACTGATTTCATCCAGAACCAGAGTGCCAGTGCTCAAACGGCTAACCTTAATATCCAAAGCGCCAGTGGCACATCAGTGGCTGCGGTTATTCAAGGAGCTGCTGGCGGCTCGGCTGATGTGTTGCAGATTTATAACTTAAGTGGCACGAAGTCGGTGAACGTTTCATCGGCTGGCCGCGCCTTCTTTAGCAATGGCCTGAACGTTGGCACCTCTGTTGCTGGTTCGGGTTCAGGCTATGGCGCATTGCTATCGGGTAATACTGGCGGCTCAGGCAGTGCGGTTATAGTTGGTGTTCGTGGCATAGCCGGTCAAACTGGTGATCTTATCCAGAACCAAGATGCCAATGGTAATGTGCTTTCTGGCTTCAATGCCAATGGTGGCATCTACGCCAACGGTGCGGCTAACACTCTCTTTGGGCTAAGTTCGCCAGCCACGGTTAGCTTGAGTACCTCAGGTACCGCCGGTTCTACAACATACGCTTACCGCGTGTCGGCACTCAACAGCCAGGGAGAGACCATTCCTGCTACAGAAGTTTCTATTGCCACCGGTAACGCTACTTTGAGCGGTAGTAACTTTGTGACCGTGACATGGTCGCCCGTAGCTGGTGCCACAAGCTACAAGGTGTATGGGCGTACTGCTAGCGGTGAGCTCTTTATGGCCACTCTTACCGGTGATGGCCGTGCCGGCAACTACACCTTTAACGACACCGGTACTATTACTCCGAGTGGCGCGCTTCCTACGGGATCGGTCTTTGGCGCAACGCTTACGGTTGGAGGGTCAAACGGTGCCTCGGCCACTGTCTTTAACGTTCAGAGCGGTGGTGGCAACACCCTCTTTAGTGTCGGACTAGGTAATCAGACAACCATTGGCGGTGGCCTTGTTCTTAAGAACGCTAATAACACAGCCTTCTCTGCGTTGCAATTACAGAATCAGCTGGGAACCACCGTTGCGGCCTATATTCAGGGTGCTGCCAGCCAATCGGCCGACCTCTTGCAGTACACAGATGCACACGGTGCCGTCCTCTCTGGCGTTACCAGCAATGGTGGCTTCTACACCAACGGTGTCTCATCCTCTTTCAACGCCCTGGCCGTTCCAGCCTTCACCACTACGTCCACTGGTACCAGCTACTACTACGAGATCACGGCTACCAATGCTGCCGGTGAAACAGTTGGTAGTACTTCTCTTGGCATGGCCAACAACACGAGTGCGCTAACTTGGAACCAAGTACCTGGTGCCACGGGCTATAAGATCTACCGCAATACAAGCAACAGCTTTACGAGCGGTTCACTGCTTCGCACTACCTTGACCAGTGGTAGCACAGTTTCCTTTACTGATACGGGTGCTATTACGAGCGCTGGCTTGCCACCAACCAGCGTGACAGGGACAGGGTTAACCCTGCAAAGCTGGTCGGGCCAAACGGGTGATATTTTATCGGCCAACGCTCAGAGCGGTGCTCGGATATTAACGGTGGGTAACGGCTCGTACGTGAGGGGTTTTGTCTCTGTTGGAACAAGTGCTAACCTCAGCGCTCGTTTTAATGTCAGTACGGCCGGCTCGGCAACGGTTGGTGAGATCATCCAGGGTATTGCAGGCCAAACTGGTGACCTCCTAGAATTGCAGAACTCTTCGAGCAACGTCCTCTCCAGCTTCAGCGCTTCTGGCCAGCTCACCCTTGGCAACAATACCGTCTCGGGTACCACTCAAGGTAGCATCAACTTTGCTGATGGCGCGGCCGATGGTTTTGCTGCCACCATCAGCACCACTACGCTCACCGCTAACCAGACTATATCATTACCAAATGAATCTGGTACGATTTGTCTGCAAACCAGCGTTAACTGTGGCTTTGCTGCTGCCAGTGGCTCGGCTAATTATATTCAGAACCAGAGCGCCGGTAACCAGACGGCTAATTTTAATATTGTCAGTGCGAGCAGCACAACGGTGGCGGCTGTTATTCAAGCGGCAACCGGTAGTAGTGTGGATGTATTGGATATCCGAAACGCCGCCGGTTTTAACAACGCCGTTTTTACTGGCGGTCAATTCAACGTTGCAAGAATTTCGGTTGGCAACGGTGGTAACGGTAGTAACATCTCCAGCATCGGCTCTACTGCCAGACTAGAAGTTCTGTCGAATGGAAGCGGTACGGCCGGTGGTGGCATCGTCGTGCGCAATACGGGTGGGGGTACTGCGGATTTGTATCAAAACCAGGACAATAACGTTAACCTTCTCTCTGGCTTCAACGCCAGCGGTGCCCTCTATACCAATGGCACTACCAACACCATAAACGGCTTAATATTCCCCGCAACTGTAACGCTCGGCACCGTCGGTACAGCTGGCTCGACCACCTATTATTACCGCGTCAGCTCGGTTAATGCCGCAGGCGAAACGAAAGCTGGCACAGAAGTCAGCATCGCAACCGGTAATGCAACGCTCAGCGGCACCAACTACGACACCGTTACGTTCAGTAGTGTGCCTGGTGCTGCCAGCTACAATATTTACCGCAGTACCGTCAGCGGTAGTGAACTAAAAATTGGTTCAGTTACCAGCACTGGCAGCACCGGCAACTACGTCTACAACGACCAAACCAGTGCGGCCGGCAGTGGTGCCTTACCAGCTGGCACTGTCGCGACACCGTTGCTGGCGATAGGTGGAAATGGTAGCGCCAACTCTAACCCAAGCCAGCTGCTACTATCTGTTGCGGGGGTCGGTGGCAACGTAACATATGTAGATTCCAATGGTTTCTTGGGTTCCAAATCCATTAGCTTACTGAACTCCGTTGGCAACACCCAGAGCTTGCTTAAAGTAACGAACAATGCGCCTACTGTGGTGGCGGCATATCTGCAGGGTGCCTCTACCCAAAGTGCTGATTTGTTACAGAACAAGGACGCCAACGGTGCGGTGTTGTCGGGCATCACCAATAACGGTGGCCTCTATACGAGCGGTGTCTCAAATACTTTTGGTAACCTCGCCACCCCTGTTATCACCAGCCCAAGCACAACGGGTACTAACTTCTATTACATTGTAACGGCAACCAATGCCGCAGGTGAGACTATCGCCAGCAACGTGCTGGCCCTCAACACTAACACCAGCATTATTAACTGGACACAGGTACCTGGTGCGACGGGCTATAAGATTTACCGGAACACAACTAGTACCTTTGGCTCTGGCTTATTGCTTTTGGCTACCATTACTAATGGCACGACGGTCACTTATACGGATACCGGCTCAGCTGCTACTGCTGGCTTGCCGCCAACAGCACCAACGGGGACAGGCATAACTATTCAAGGCTGGGCAGGGCAGACGTCTGCGCTAGAGAGTCTTACGAGTTCGGCGGGATCAGGCATTGCGCTACAGACCCAAGTAGCTGGTGATACGGCTCCTCGGCTTAGCATTAGTGCCAACGGCCAGCTTAACTTTGGCAGCGGATCAGGTAGCTCGGATGTGCAGATCAGTCGAACGGGTTCGAGTACTCTCACCGTCTGGGGACACTTATCGGTTGGTGCCCAGAATGCTGCAGGTACCCAACTATACGTCGCACCAAGTGCGGCAGGGGGTATAGGCCAAATCATAAGAGGCCAGTCTGGCCAAACCGCTGACCTCTTCCAGCTTCAAAACTCCAGCGGTGACGTCTTGGCTAAACACACCGCAAACGGTCAACTAGTGCTCGGTACTATTGGCGCCGTAACCGGCAGCTCGGTTGCTGGTAGTATTGGCTTTGGCGACGGCACTACGGATGGCTTTGTTACTAGTATTACCTCTGCTGTTCAGAGCAACAACGTAACCTTAACCATTCCAGCCGATGCTAACTCCACCGACACCCTTTGTCTCGCAACGCTCAATAACTGTTTGGCAGTTGGCACTCCTGGCGGTGACTTAACTGGTAGCTACCCAGCTCCAACCATCGCTAAGCTCCAGGGCAAGACACTAACCATCTCTACGACGCCTTCTACTGGCTCTGTTTTGCAGTACAATGGCTCGGCCTTTGTTGATGGCTTCATTACCAACACGAATTTGCAGGCAGGTACCTTTGGCAACATCACCGGTACTGGCGCCTTGGCTGCTGGTTCTATCACTTCTGGCTTCGGTACTATATCTACTGGTAACAACATCACCACGACTGCAACTGTCCAAGGTAACGTTGTCAACGCCACTGGTGCTGGTGAGGCACTTGAACTCGGCGGCGCTAACATTAATACTGCTGGCACACTGAGCAATGTTGCTTACTTAAACCAGGCTAATACCTTCAGCGCAGCTGGTAACATCTTTAGCGGCGCTGGTACTGCACTGACGGTGAACAACAACGCCACCATCTCTGGTACTGGTACCATCGGTGCTTTGAATGTCACCAATGGCGCAACGGTTGGTAATGGGCTAACTGTAACTGCCGGTGCTAGCAGCTTTGGCGGTAACGTGAGCATCGCTGGTACTAATACGCTCACCGTCAACACTGGTGCTACCACGCTTGGTGGCCAGCTTAATGCCAACGGTGGCATTGTCACCAACAACGCTAACGTCAATGCTGGGACGGGCACTATTACCTCTGGTAATATCAACGGCCAGGCTATTAGCAGCGCTGCAAACTTCACTGGCACCGTGACCATCCAGGGCAGTGGTGGTCTAACCCTCGGTATTGCCGGCCCAACAGGCACGACAGGGCAGCTGACCTTTGCAAATGCAGCCAATACAAACACGGTTTCATTGGCAACTGCTGCACAGGGTAATGCCGTAGTCCTGTCGATTCCTACCGACACCAACACTACTGATACTGTTTGTCTTCAGACTCTTAACAACTGTGCTCCCATCAACGGCATTAGCGGCACGGGTACTACTAACTATGTTGCTCGCTTCACGGCTTCAAACACCATTGGCAACGGTATTTTGTACGACGATGGCACCTTTGCTGGCGTAAACGCCACTACGCAGATCAGTAACGGTACGCTGAGCGTGCTTGCAGCTGCCAGCAAAGTCGGCTTGTCGGTACAAGGTTCTGGCGGGGATATTGCGGACTTTGTTGCCAATGGCGGTGGTACGCCAGTAGCTAGCATCGATGCGAACGGTTCATTAACTGTAACTGGCGGTAACTTTACAAAGACGTCGGTGGCCAACGCCAGTGCCGTATCTATTGCACAAAACAATGCAGCCACCTCTGGTACCGTTGCCAATAACGGCCTAAACATTGCACTCACGGGCGCTGCCACTAGTGGAGCTAACACAAATAGCGGCATTAACTTTAGTGATGTAACCGTAAATAGTGGCAACAGCTTTGTCGGCCTGAACTTTAGCGCTAGCAACAATTACGCCAGCATCCTTTCTGTTGGTGCTAACAACATAATCTCTGGTGCCGGTTTGCTCCAGAATAATGCAATTGATTCGACACTTACCTATAGCAACCTACAAAAGGTTGGCGCTTTGAACGCCGGTTCGATTACGGCCTTTGGCACAATTGCTACTGGCAACACCATTAGTGGTACTGTTCTGACTGGTACGACTGCAGTTGCTACACCAGCTATCCGCCCCACAGCTGATTCTACCGCCGCCATTGAGATTCAGAATGCTGCTGGTACTACTAATATCTTCAGTGTTGATACTACAAACAACCGGGTTGGCATCAACAATGTAGCCCCGGGCTATTCACTGGATGTAACTGGTGATATAAATACAACAGCTAACCTCCGTACCAGTGGTACAATCCGCTTAGATAACAGTGGTAATTTGAGCAACATAGGCAGTATTACCAGCGCCGGAACTGCACAAATAAATGTGTCTGGTACGGCTGCAACCAGCATTGGCAACACTACTGGCACCTTGGCGCTGCAGGGGAATGCAAGCTCAACCATCGGCGCTTCCAACGGTACCTTTGCAACTACTATCGACTTTGCAAACCCAACTGCGAACGTTACCTTGCACGTACCGACTTTGGCAGCCGGCTCATACACGATCTGTACCGATAGTGGTAACTGTAATGGCGCTGGTTCAACCTTGCAGACTGGCTACAACAACAGCGCTGGTGGTAGCACTCCAGAAATTACACTTGATGCTGCTCACACCTCTGTTGATATCCAGGCTTACAGTGGCCAGACCGATGATTTGCTAGATCTGCGCGCCTACACTGCCACTGGCCTTGGTGCCATCCAGTTTGGTGTCAGCCCAGCGGGGGTCGCGACTGTTGCGGGCGGCTTAACAGTTCAGGCAGGTGGTGTAAATGTTACCGGCACAAGCAGCTTTACGGGTAATGTTGGCGTTACGGGCAGCAGCACACTAACTGGTGCCACTACCATCACGGGTGCAACAAACATCAACAACAGTGGTAGTGCTACCACGACCATCGGCAACGCCAGCGCAGGGGCAATTGGCTTACAGAGTGCTGGCGCTATCAACACGACTGCCGGCGCCGACAGCACCATCAGTACTAGTGCTAGCCACACGCTGGCAATCATTTCTAAGGACTTTAACGTCACTGCTGCTGGTGGACTGAGCTTGGGCAGCACCAGCAACACTGGTATCATCAGCGTTAGCAATAACAGCGCCACTACGACCTTGAATGTTGCTACTTCGGCCACCCCAACGACAGCAGTTATCGTGGGCACCGACACCACTAATACGTCAACCGATAAGCTCCTAAGCCTACAATCTGGTTCTACCCCAACCGCTAAATTCACCGTTGATGCTGCCGGCAACGTGGTTGCCCTGGGCGGTGCTACCGCTGGCACAACTGGTCAATTCCAGGTTAATGGCAGCAATGGCAATGTTTCTACAACTGGTACGCTAACTTACGCCGACAGTGGTGCAGCCGCCACGGCCACTGTTTGTAAAGACGGTTCTGGACTTCTGACTGCTTGTAGTACCACTGGCACCGGTGCAACCTTTGTCCAAGGTGGTAACTTGTTTGGTGCTGCGGCCGAACTAGGCACTAACGATGCAAATGCCCTGAACTTCCGTACCAACAACACGGATCGTTTGACGCTTAATGCTACCGGTAGCAACTTTACCTTCTTGCAAGCGGCTACCATTAACACTAACGGTGCTTTAGCCTTGGGTATTGACACCGGTGGTGCAGCAGCCTTAAACATCGGTAACGCCAATACCAACGCTCTAACCATCGGCAACACTAGTGCCAGCTTCACCGCCGAAGCCAACGCCACCGTTAATTTGTTCAACGGCGCTACTGCTCACACTGTCCAACTTGCCACCGGTGCTGCTACTCAGACAGTTACGATTGGCTCAACCAATAGCTCGAGCAGCCTGGCCTTGCAGGGTGGAGCATACAGCGTCAACGTTGGTAACACCGGTGTTGGTATCAAGGCCACTGCGCCAACCACGGGCAGTGTTGATTTGTTCTTTGGCGCTGGTAGCAACCGCTTAGTTAACATTAACCAAGAAGCTGCCGCAACTACTGGTGACAACCTGACAATTCAAGCTGGCAAGAGTGGTTCTGGCGCTGTCAATGGCGGTAACCTTATCTTGCAGGCTGGTGCCACCGGCGGTTCTGGCGTAACTGGTTCGGTTATCGTCCGGGCAAACGGTAGCGACACCACTGGTGTTTTCCAGATTCAAGATTCTAGCAGTAGCCCAATCTTGACGGTCGATAGCAGCACGCGTAACATCAACTACACGCCTAATAACACCGGTACGCTGGGCATTACATCGGATCTGACGAACGGTGCTCGCAGTACCTACGCGCTTAACATTACCCAGGCCAACAACGCTACCAACAATAACTCGGTTGGCTTGTTGCAACTTTCGAACGCCGACACGGCTTCAACGGCAGCTTTGGAGAGCATCACTCAAGTTGGCGGTGGCACTGGCCTGAGCATTGCCACCGGTATTACTACTGGTACGGGCATTAGCATTTCTAGCTCATTTAGCAGCGGCAAAGGCATTAACCTTACCAACGCCAGCGCCATTACCAGCGGTAACGGTATTGTGCTGAACGGCTCAAATAGCAGTGGTTTGACTGGATTTACGGGTAGCCAGATTCTGGTGAACCCAACCCGCACCAACACGGCTACTTCGGGTACGGTGACCGATTCTGGTAACTTCCTGAACTTAACACGCAGCAACACCCAAAACGGTGCTGGCGGTACCTATGCCATTACCGGCGCATTGGCCAACTTGCAGAGTACCTGCGCACAAACTGCCGGCACTTGCACCGATAGTGCCAACATCATCAACCTCAACCAGCAGTATGCCAGCGCCAGCGGTGCAGTATTGAACGCCAGCAACAGTGGTACTGGTTCGGTCATCAATCTGACCCAGTCTGGCGCACTCGGTGCCGGCAACGCCGTCATTAACGTGAACGACACCAACAGCACCAGCGACAAACTATTGAACTTGCAAAAGAGTGCCAGCTCTGTCTTTACCGTTAATGCCTTGGGTGTTACCACGCTGGCTGGTGGCCAGACTGCCGACATTACTACCTCTGGTGCAACCACCCTCAAGCTCGATACTGGCGCTGGCGCAGCAATTACGCTTGGCGGCACCAATGCTACGCAAATTAACATTGGTCACGGTACGATTGCTACCGCCATCACCGGCAACGTTGGCATTACCAACACGAACGCTACAACTACTTTGAACGTTAGCTCAAACACCACCCCAACAACCGCATTAATTGTCGGCACCGACACCACTAATACGTCAACCGATAAGCTCCTAAGCCTACAATCTGGTTCTACCCCAACCGCTAAATTCACCGTTGATGCTGCCGGCAACGTGGTTGCCCTGGGCAGTGCTACCATCAGCGGTACCGCCCAAGCACAAAACTTTGATGCTGTCGCAGCTGGTACTTTGGGCTTGGGTAACCTTGGTGGTACTACCGGTACGGCCACCAACATCTTGCTTGGCAACAATGCCGCCACCACCAAGATCCAGAGCACCAGCACTACTATCCAGGCCAGCGCTGGCACGGCAGTGCAGTCGACCACCGATAACTCGACTGCCTTTACCGTGCAAAACTCAGCTGGTGCCAGCCTGATCAGCATTGATAGCACCAACACCGCCGGTGGTTTGAATATCGCAACCAACGGTGGCGCAGAGACTGGTACCACAAGCTGGTCGGCCCTTGGTTCGGCAACAGTTACCCAAGACACCACAGGTGGAGAATATGCCAGCGGTACTGCGGGTATTAAAGCAGCAACAACTGGTACGAACCAAGGTGCAAGGTACAACCTAACGCTCACTAGCGGCTCAACATACAATGTTAGCTTCTCTGTTAAATCTAGCAGTGGCAGTCCAACTCTTTCGGTCTTCTACAGCACCGATGGCGCCACTTCGGCAGCAGCTTGTGCGGCTGGTTCGTACGACAGTGCTAGTATCGCCAGCAAATTTGTTAAATATACTTGTAAGTTCACTGCTACTTCGAGCGCCAGCGCTTACGTGATTATTGCTCAAACAGATAGCACAACTCGCAGCTTGTTCATCGATAACCTCAGTGTTGTAGCGCAGGGAACCACCACGCAAAACACCGGTGTTGTGAAGGTTGGCGGTGCAGCGAGCCAAGGACTAACGCTCTTCCAGCTCGACGCGGCTGCTGGCACACCGTTCACCGGTGCAAACGCATCGCTTGCTGGCGCTATGTACTTCGATACCACCCAGGGCAAGATGCAATGTTACGACGGCACTGTCTGGGGTGCTTGTGGTGCCGCACCAAACAGTAATATCACCCTGACACCCGAATACGCCGGTGCGGTACTAAACGGTACGGGCATTGGTACGCTCACATCCGACTTCTGCGCCAATCAAGCCTCTGTCTTGGTAGTGCCTGCAACAGGGAACATCTGTAACTCTGGCGACGCACGTAACTTCTACAAGTGGACATCTGTCCAGCCAAGCAGCCAAGGTTATAGCGTCTACGTTACCTACAAATTGCCATCAACCTTCAAGCAGTTTGTCCTAGGCAGCACCTCGTTGACCGGTCGTGTCGACAACACCACGAACGCCAGTGTCGGCTACTCTATCTTTAAGAGTACTGGTGGCGCCGTATCTGCCTGTGGATCGGCCATTGCCGTCACCAGCACTACCAATACCTGGCAAACCGTTTCGCCAACCTCACCAAATGATCTTTCGACCTGCGGCTTCACTGCCAATAACTACGTCATCTTTAAGATTGATGTAACTGCCAGCAACAGCGCTAGCGCCTTCATCGAAAACCTTAACTTTAACTACACTAACCAATAGGAAAAGGAAGCAAAAAATGAAAACCATCCATTACCAACCAACCCGCGAACCACCACCAAAGGCAGTTCCGAACTGGCAAAATCAAACAAACACACAACAAACAAGCGAGACAACCACTATGAAAAAAGATCGAAAAAAACAAGAAGACCGATTACTAAAAAGACTATCACTGCGTGATCGTCGCCAGCAGGTACGCTTCCGCGAGCAAATCGCCAGCGACCCACTTTTCTTAGTGGTGTAGTTGACTGATTCATACGACATTTTTAGCGTACTTTCTAAAAATATGCCTATTTTTGTCGTATGAGTTGTCGCTTTGCTTTGTTGACTATTGTATGCAAAGTGCCTATAATGTAGGCATGAAGACAGCACAATACACCATTCGATCAGTGCCGCCACAGTTGGATGCTTTCTTGCGGCGCCAGGCACGAATCAGCAACCGTAGCCTTAATCAGGTCGTGCTCGACTACGTTGCCCAAGCGGCGCGGCTCGATATGCGCTCGCAGGAAGATGATTTTTCGTGGCTAATTGGTGCTAACGCTATTGATGCTGCATCGCTACAAGCAATCCGCGACCTAAAGGCTGTCGATAAAAAGAAGCAAGCCTAGCCCCATGTACTATGTGTTTGACACCACTGCCTACAGCGAAATCGACCGTGGGCACCTCGAAATGGCAAAATTGGTAGTATCGGCCGATGAAATCCTCATGCCCCAGATGACCATTGCTGAATTGCGCTACGGCTTTGCGCTCGGCAGCCGCACGCTCGAAAACGAAAAGCTACTGGCTCGTTTTTTGGCAAATACAAAAGTCCGCGTGCTATTCCCCGACAGCATAACTACCGATTTGTACGTCGAACTGGCCGCATGGCTCAAAAAACAGGGCAGACAACTATCACATCATGATCTCTGGATTGCAGCCTTATCTACCCAGTATGACGCCACGTTAGTCAGCTTCGATAATGATTTCTCATACCTTCCAAAAACTTCCAAGCGGCTCCTACTCAAACCCTAAAATCTGCCCGTAAAACAAGCTGGGCTTTTTGGTTTTAGCTCACCCTTGTGCTAACAGATGTGCTAGAATTGTAAGCAATAGGGGAATGGCTTTTTAGATATATGGATGATTTTCGTCGCCCGCGCCAAGCGCCTGCCTACAGGGCTAGGCCGCTGCAAGCTGTCCATCAAGCTCGACCAATCAAGCAGCATCAGCCTGTTGTAGTGCAGCAGCCGCAATTCGAATCTGAATCAGAATCTGCGGCAGAGCAGGCGGCGACCTATCGCGTCAAGACGATCAACATCAGATTTGGCATGCCACGATTCTTGGCGCACAAAAAAATCCAGCGTTTTAGTCGAGCTTTTCAGCATTATTTTAGAACCACCAGACGCCGGGTGGCACTTGGCGGGATGATAGTTGTGATATTGCTGAGCGTCATTGCCCCAAGTGTGCAGAACTTGTTTGATCACAAGGTATATGCGCTCAATCCAGGCGAAAATGCTGTCCTATTGCCAACGAATCAATCAATGGCCGACAAGCTCAAGCTAGATACTTCCCAGCAAGTGTACATGTTCAATCAAGGCTACAAGCCGGCTGATCCGGGCAGTGATATTAGCGCTGGCGGTTCACTTATTAAAGCGGCGATATATCAAGATCCAGCCAAAGGTGTTGACGTTACCGATCCTGTCAACAATGTCGATTTTACTATCAAACCGCTGTTTAATCTGGGCACGGGCCAGCAGCAGCAAAACCGTGTGGTATTTCCGGCCTTTAACGGTGGTGGGCATCTGGTGTACACGGCTGGGGCAATTGGCGTCAAACAGGACGTGACGCTGGAACATTACATCGGTGACAACCTAAAGTACAGCTACGAAATGGATCTTGGCAACCAGTATGCTGCTCGGCTTGAGAAAGATGGCTCAATCGGTGTCTATGGCTCAAGCCTACCCTTAAACGGCAATATTAGTACTGGCAATGCCAAAGATGCGGCCTTGCTCAAAAAAGCCCAGCAGAAAGCGGTCAAAGATAAACTACTCTTTCAGCTGCCACCTCCAGTTATCAAACAAACCGATAACCACCTATCAGATACGCACGCCCACTATGTGCTCAGTGGTGATAAGCTCGACGTTGTGGTCGATCACCTAAAAGATGCCAGCTACCCATTGAGCATCGATCCGACTGTTACGGCTGCGAGTGGCTCTGGTTTATTTTCGTTTGATGCCAATATCGAAACCAATGTATATGTCGATCCAAACAATAATAACTTTGAACGCAGCCCCCTAACAGGGGGAAATTTACTCACTTGGAATAGTGCTTCTGTTAGTACGGCCGCAGCGCATTTCTTGGGGGCATCGGTGGTTTACGGAGGTACTCTCTACGTGATTGGGGGTTCTGCTGGTACTACAACCAACATATCAAACGGGGGTGGTTCGCATTTTATTGAACAGACGAAGATAAACTCTGATGGTACCTTGGCGGGTTTTACCGATGGAAACTACGGTGGTTTACCGTCAGGAGGGCTTTCTCGATTCCAGGTACTCGTGTATAACGGGTATATCTACATCATTGATGGCATTAACGGGTTTACGAGTACTGCCGCTGGCGGAACAGTCTCCGATGCTGTGTATTACACTCGTGTGACTTCCGAATCGTACAGTGCTTTTACCAATGGTGCGCAGCTGGCCAACTGGAGCACTACTACCAATAAGCCATCGACTCCGGTCTATGATTACGGCGCGGCCGTGTCGAGCAGTTCATTGTATCTTGCAGGAGGATTAAATAGTGCTGGCACCGCTCAGACTGCTGTACTCCATGCAAATATTCTTCCAAACGGCGACTTAGGGACGTTTAGCGCAGCGACAGCTTCGTTGCCGGCTGGCCGATTTGGTATGGACATGCAAGCCTACAACTCACATCTGTATATTGTTGGTGGTAATACTGGTACGCTGGCGAGTGCGTCGTTGCAGTCAGGTACACTTTATGCGTCGATTGCGAGCGACGGTTCTATAGCAGATAGTTCTTGGAAAACGGGGAGCAGCTTGGTTAGTATTGATGGCAAAACAACGCAAGCCATCGAGAACCTTGGTGAGCAATTTACCATGATTTATAACGGCTATATATATGCTAGCGGGGGTTGCGGTGCGGTTAATAGCAATGGAGCGTGCACGACTACCTTGGGTTATAGTCAGCTAGCTCAAATTAATGCCGACGGTAGCCTGGGAACTTTCTTTCCCAATGACTTCCAGCAGGGCGGCACTAGTACACTAACTCGTGTTGGTACGCCGACGCTCGGCTATAACGGTAATATGTATAGTATTGGCGGTTGTAGTGCAATGCCAACGACCGGCGTGAACTGTAACACAACAACGCTCACAACTACGTATTCGGCAGTTAACAGCACGGTTGGCGACATTAGTGCTAAGCGTAACCCAACAGAGCTTTCGGTTGCGAACGGCGCGCAGCCATTATTTGGGCAGTCAACGGTTGTCCTCAACGGCTATTTATATCTTATTGGCGGTTGTACTACCACTAGTTTGTCGGGTGGTACGTATTCTTGTAACGGCGAGCGAGCGGCAAACTACATCACCTATTATGACAAAATTAATGCTGACGGATCCCTAGGGAGCACCTGGACTAATAATACGGTCGCCACAAATGCAACCTCACTGCACTTTGACGGTGACGGGGGCAATAACAACTGTGCAACCGATGCTGGTGGCCAAACAGATCAGTGTGGCTTAGCCGGTGCCGCCGCTACTACGTATAACGGCTATATTTACGTGGTAGGGGGCAATGATGGTGCAGCGTATAACAAATCGGTGTACTACATGGCACCAAATCCCAGTACTGGCGCCACCGCTACGTGGGTACAAACTACTACTGCAGCTACGGAGATTAACACAGCAGTCAGTGAGCTTGGAGCTTTTGCGTCCAGCGGATTTTTGTACACTGTGGGCGGTTGTTATGGCTCTACTGGTATAGCTTGCAGCAACTATTCAGGCCAAGTTCAAAAGTCGCCATTGGACGCCAGCACGGGGGCACCTGGAACGTTCACCGCGCTGAGTGGCGCTGGCTCGCAGTTGCAAATAGGTACCAACGGTCGTGCTGCCTTTGGTTTGGCTTTTTACGGCGGCTATATCTATTTGGCCGGTGGTATTGATTCGGCAAATAATCAACTGGCCACTGTTGTTCGTGCCAAACTAAATTCGAGCGGAGATATTGTAGCCGTAAGCGGCACAACTTGGCAAGCGACAACCGCCACCATGACACAACCGCGACGCCGAACGGTCGCCGCAGTTATAAACGGCTATCTCTATGTCATTGGCGGCCATAATGCTGCCGACACCACCGGACCACCTGGCGGCGCAAATGGTACAACCTATGGTGATGTGCAAATTGGCAAGCTAGACCTTTCCACCGGTGGAACGGGCGATATTGCTGGTGATGCAAGCCATTTGTTCACAAAATCTGCGACTTCGACGCTTACTCCTCGTTGGAGTCCGGCGGTTGCGGTTGGCGATGGCTTTATGTATGTGACGGGTGGCTGCTTGGCTGGCCCACCACCAGGCGGCTGTACCAACATAACGCCGGATGATACGGCGACATTTGCCAATGAATCGTTTGTTGTCTACAATGCCGATAATCTTGGGGTAAACAGCTGGGTGAACACGGCGCATACTTATGCGGGAGATCTCAGTCAATCAAATAGAGTAGGTATGGCATCAACCGTATATAACGGCTATCTCTATGTGGCGGGCGGCTGTAGTACTTTTACGGTCTCTAGCCTTAGTTGTACGGCCACCGATAACACCTCGGCTTATGCGCAGATAAAAGCTGACGGTACACTTGGTAGTTGGACTGCTGGTCCGACACTTACCACTGGCACGGCCTTTGGGCAATTAGTGGCGCTGAATGGCTATCTGTACTATATGGGAGGTCAAACGGGCAGCGCCCTAACAACAGCTGTTTCGAATACTTATTACAGCCAGCTTAATGCGTCAACAGGGGCACCCGCTGCTTGGACGGCGGCTACCGGTGCAGTTGGCGATAGCGGCAGTGGGGCAGTGGCCCGCACTCAATTTAGTGCAGTTGTCTATGCTAACCGCATATTTGTTGCTGGCGGGAGTAATGATAGTGGCACCAACCAAAGCACAGTGCTTGTCAGCCCAGCACTTGCCACCGGTGGTGACATATCCAAGACCTGGTTCTCGACAACAGCCGGCTTTACAACTGCTCGACGTGAACTGAGTTTAGTTTCGGCCGGTGCCTACTTATTTGTCATCGGTGGTTACGATGGCACAAACTACTATGCAGATGTGCAGGTTGCCACACCAAACACATCAAGCGGTGACATTAGTGCCTGGAGCTTCGACAATAGCATGCCGTATAAACAGGCTGGTATGTCTGCGGTAGGTGCTAATGGCTACATCTATACATTTGGAGGCCGCAACGGTGTTGCCACTACCAGTTGCACGAACAATGTTAATTTTGCTGCCGTCAACGGTAACGGAACGGTAGGCGATTGGCAGCAGCCCGCCAATACACTCGCAACGGCCAGTTTTGGGTCGGCAGCTGGCTATTCCAACGGCTATTTCTTTCTAAGTGGTGGTGACGACTGTACCAACATCATTACTACAAACGTCGTGCAGCAGAGCGGCCAACTATCAGAGGCAATTCATGCTACCTATAGTCGTTATGTTGACTTCGGAACGGACGCTACATTTCGCCAATTGTACGTACTAGGTACTAATGCCCAGATTAGTGGGGTAGATATAGATCGTTGGAAAATCAGCGTTAAAACCGCTACTGGCGTCAACGCTTCTACACAAGGCTGGGGGCAGAAGTTTGGCACTACATTAACTGGTCTGGGGACTGGTCCGGCATACGGTTCACCCATAACGTTCCAGGCGCTTGATGCTTCCGGAGTCGACCAAGGTGCGGCGCGGTATTGGGATATTACATTTGATATCGATCAAGCTCAAAGCTTTAATTTCCCAGATGCCGCTACGCCACCACAGATCACCAAGTATGACTTTTACTTCTCGCCAGGGCCAGGCAAGCGTCTACGCGATGGAAAGACATTCGTCAATGAACAGCAAACAACTCTCGACGCGCACCCATAAACGGGGATGCTGCTCTGTTTAAACATATTCGGTATAATGGTAAGTAATGTTGGATATGTCGCCGGGTAAAAAAGAAGTTGTTCGCCGTAAGGCGGTGCCGTTTAATCGGCCGCTGGTAGTGCCTGCAGTCCGTGCAAGCGAAGTTTGGCTAAGCACTGTAGGGCAGCCTAGTTTGCCCAATCGGCCTACGGTTCTGCAAGCACAAGCAGTTGCGCCGCCTGTTTTGCTGGAACAAAAGCCAGCTGTACCACCGGTTGCGGGGGTATCAATACAGATCAATTTTCCGCAGATTCGGCTCAAAAAGCCCCAGTTCAAACGAACAAAAGCTGTGCTTCAGGGCCTTCGGGGGCTGTTCACAAAGAAGCGCTTGATTATCGGTGCTAGCGTCATGGCTGTGCTGGTAGTTTTGGCGGCTACCGGTGTTATAACCAAGCATGTAGCCACCAATAATAAATCGATTGCCACCAAAGGCCTAGCAGCTACCGTGAGTGGCGGCACTACTGCGCCAGACATTAGTGCGCCAAAACCCGACTTTGCACCAATGGTTCCAGCCGGTAAGTCGAATCTTGCTACGCCAGATAACACGCATAGCCGCTACGACGCTACCAAACAAAGCTACAGCTATATCGATAACATCGATGGCAAACAGTTTACCGTTAGCCAGCAAAAGGTCGATTCTACCGCCGACGCCCAGACGGCTGTAACCCAAGCTGCCAAAAACTTAAACGCCTTAATACCGCTCAAAACCAATCAAGGCGGTGCCTATCTGCTGACAAACCAAAAGTATAATTCCCAGACGATTGTGTTTAGTCTGAAGGACTACCTGCTGTTTATCCAAAGCTCGACTGTGCTCACTAACGATCAATGGGCAACTTACATAAATAGCCTCCAGTAACCAGTAATTAAACGAAGACGTGCCCAGCGGTGTCGTATAAATAGTACTCGTGAAAGATTAGCACTAAACAGCTAGTAGTATAAGGCTATGCAGGAAATGATTAGGAAGCATGAGTTGCCCAGAAAAGTGGACGGTTCTTGGTTTGAAGCACGCACGGTTATGCATACTGTGACGTCATGGAGTTGCCTCTAAGCTCCATGAAAGCGCTGTTAAAGCAGGCGACGCTGGTGGTATACTTATGCTTAAGATGAGGGTAGACGCAGAGTGACACAAACAATCATTGCAGTAGTAAATCAGAAGGGTGGCGTTGGCAAGACAACGACTGCTGTGAATCTGGCGACACAACTAGCAACGGCGAAGCGCAAGGTGCTATTGGTCGATCTTGATCCGCAAGGCAACGCGACAAGTTCACTGGGCATAGATAAAAATAAGCTGTCTGCAACATTGTACGACGTAGTACTTGGCCGAACCGAGCTAACAAACATCATGCTGCAGGCTACTAATAAGAATTTGTTTGTCTTGCCGTCGAACGCCAACTTGGCTGGAGCCGAAGTTGATCTGGTAAACGTTGCCGAACGCGAAACTCGCTTGCGCCAAGCCTTGCAACTAGCCAATGCCGACGTCGTGATTATCGATTGTCCGCCGGCCCTGGGTTTACTAACTATTAATGCTTTGGTCGCTGCCGATAAAGTGTTGATTCCGGTACAGTCCGAATACTTTGCGCTGGAAGGTTTAGGGCAGCTACTTAATACGATTCAGCTGGTGCGGCAGGGTTTGAATCCACATCTGGAAATTTTGGGTGTCGTACTCACCATGTTCAATAAACGAACTGTTTTGAGCGAGCAAGTCCAGACCGAAGTCGCCAAACATTTTGGTGAGAAACTTTTTAGAACAGTCATTCCACGCAATGTTCGTTTGGCGGAAGCCCCAAGCTTTGGGCGAACAATTTTTGAGCACGACAAGTGGAGCAAGGGTGCAAGGGCGTATAAAAAACTAGCCGAAGAAGTCGTACAGCGGCTTGGCTAGAGTGAGTCTGTGGTGCGCGGCGCTTATGGTACTATAGAAGAACATATGGCAGGGAAGCAACAGACAGGATTAGGACGCGGGTTTGATTCGTTGTTGCCAACCGCGTTTGATTCAACGATCTTGGTGGAAGAAAACGAACGGATTCAAAAGCTTGCCGTCGAACTACTCGACGCCAACCCCGATCAGCCACGCCAACATTTTGATCAAATCGCACTACAGGAACTGGCTCAATCAATCGAGCAGTACGGTATCGTGCAGCCCTTGGTTGTTAGCCCCGAAGGCACTCGCTACCGCATTATCGCTGGTGAGCGCCGTTGGCGTGCGGCCCAGATTGCAGGGCTCAAACAGGTACCGGCAATTGTTCGGACATCAAAAGAATTAGAGCAATTAGAGATTTCGATCATCGAAAACGTCCAGCGCGTAGATTTATCGGCGCTAGAACAAGCAGTTTCTCTTGAGCGCCTGCACCAGCAATTTAGTACGCCGTACGATGAAATTGCCAAACGGCTTGGCAAGGCTCACTCTACAGTAGTGAATATCGTCCGTTTGCTGCAATTACCCGATGACGCTAAGCTAGCGCTGCGTGAAAAACAGATCAGCGAAGGCCACGCTCGCCAAATTCTGGCATTAAAAAATTCACCCGAAAAACAAGCCGAACTGCTCAAATTAATTATTGCCAACGGTTGGTCGGTCCGCCAAGCCGAACGGTATGTCACCAGCCACAAAGAAGGTGTTGGAGAACATGATGCCACCCACGAGCGCGTCCAGACCGAAACCCCAGCAACTAAACTGCTTAGCAAACGTCTGGCAACCCCAGTTCACGTCAAGCGTATGGCTCATGGCGGCCGCCTAGAGATTACCTTCCGCGATGATGACCACCTGCAAACATTGCTCAGCACGCTCGAAAATAACTAGAGACTAAAACTTCTCAGCTTTATCAAGCGGCAAGATGCGAGCAGCCAGTTTACCAACAATCTGACTGGTATTAATAGGCCCAAAGAATCGCGAATCAAGCGAGTTAGTACGATTATCACCGCAGACAAAGATCTCGTCTTTAGCCAAGGTAAATGTGCCAGGCTGTTGTGCGGGTTCGGTGATGTTTACGCCGTAGGGCAGCGTTTTGTCCGGCTGGAAACCTTTGGGGTGTGCTTTGTTGAATACGGTTATGGTATTATTTGCTACTACAACGCGGTCGCCAGGCAAGCCGATCACTCGTTTAATAAGCTGCTTGGTGTTTTCTTGGCCAAACTGAGCCAGGTTTGTCTCGGTAAAGATGATGATATCGCCACGATTAGGTACGTACTGATGACCGGTAATTTTTGCCCATGTTCGCGGTAATTTCCAGACAATCAGCCGATCTTGGTCGTGCAGGGTTTGTTGCATACTTGGCCCAGAAACTTGGTACGACTGAAACACAAACACAATAAAGCCAAATGCTACGGCTAGCGCCGTAATCAGTACGCCAATAGTTGATAGTACTTCACGCACCGCACCGCGATGTTTACCACCTTCCGGAGTCGTCGTATCTTCGGGAAGGTTAAGGTCTTCTGGTAAGACGGGTTCTGATGATGGCGTGGATGGATTCATGTCGGCTTTTACTATAGCACAAAGCGTTATCGACGAGCTGTGAGCCTGACCCACACTCACTTTTTCCCTCCAATCTGTAACTGAGTCACCGGAATCGGTGGCAGCAGCGGCGTACGCAGGAGCCGCTGCAGATACTCCCAAGCCTGCTTGAACCAACTAAGCTGTTTCTTGGGGTGAACTTTCTGTGTTTGCTTTGGGAT
>Ga0210394_10000206_pt1 | contig 142396 bp, 137 predicted proteins | sample IncBWC12MmetaG_FD_160121 | JGI IMG/M metagenome (GOLD analysis project Ga0210394, IMG submission 160121) | Forest soil microbial communities from Barre Woods Harvard Forest LTER site, Petersham, Massachusetts, United States - Inc-BW-C-12-M | ecosystem: Environmental > Terrestrial > Soil >... | reverse complement strand
ACGATTCGCTCCTCGAGAGTGCGGATGGAAGCATGGCGACAGTGGCCACTCGGCGGGAGAAAAACCTTTGTTCAACGAAGCCAAACAAGAATCGACTTGACTCCGACCGGCCTTCTCATGGAAGGCCTTTACACGTTTTGACAGCTGGTTCAACGAGTGATATCGCGATATTTCGCCAACTACGAACCTGCGGTGTGCTGAAGGCGCAGCAGGGCGGATTTGGCTTCGTTGGTCCACTTCTCTGGGCCACGGAGCTTCTGCGCCGCCTTGTATTCCTCTATTGCCTGCGGAAGTTGATCCAGCTTCTCTAGCACTCGCCCAAGCCGCACATGGATGGCAACGTCCCCCCGTTTTTCTTCGAGTGCGTCTTTGTAACGCAGCAACGCCCCTTTATAGTTCTTCTGTCCAAAGGACTGATCACCAACTTCGACGTTGTGAGCGGCCTCAAGCGCCATCTTCATCGCTGTGCCGCACGTCTCGGCGGCAAGCGCATCGGAAACCGTTGTGTTGGAACTCGTGTTCCGGTTGTCGGGCGCTCCTAATCGCGGCGAGGGTTCTGGAAAAGTTGGTGGCGTTTTTGAAACATCGATGCACCAGCCCCAGCTGCAGTTGACCGTCGGGGAAGGGTCAGCATTGCGATGTTTCCTTGTGGATTGCTCTTTACGCACCTCAGCAATGATGTCGTCAACCGGACGCTCAGCGGGACACTCGGGCGGTACGGATTGCGCAAACATTGTTGCGCTCACCAGAACAACGGCCGCTGCCCGTCCCATTTGCATCCGCCCATTGTAGCGCCCCGACCCTACTCGCATAATTGTTGTACCCAGGCGCTTACACGCAATTGAGAAATGCTCTCTCCCGGTTCCCCGGCACCCCAAAAGCCAAACTGGAAACCGCTCTGGATTGCAATTGGAGCGACTTGGGGGCGGTCTGGGCTGCCAACCCTAGCCTGAGCACCCCCCGGAGTACCCTGGCCCATTCTGGCCCCCTGAATCGGCCGGATTTCACCCTGCAAGAAAGGGTACTTTTTCATGCCCCGCCAAATCCTTTGGTGTCAACGGGCGAAATCTCTGATTCTGGGTGCAAGAAAGGAATTCCTTTTGGGCGGCCCTCCCCTTGCTCGTCCAATTGTCCACCTAGGCATGTTGGCGTCATACTGGATTATCGAGGCCAGCCATGACGGGAATGGAACTCTTCGTTTGGGAAAGCTACCGAGAGCTGTATGGTACGACGGTTCCAATGGGAACCATCATTGAAGAGTTGAAGCGGTATAGTTGTCCGTCCATTCTCTTGCTGTGCAGCAACATATCTGTAAGGCTCCAGCTTGGTCTGCGGGACGCGAAATTTGCATCGTACCGATTACATCTCATTGCTGTCGAAGATATTTCCGAATGAGACCGCAGAAATTCTCCTGAACCGGCTGTCCTCGAAGGTTCCACCGAGGCGAGTCTTTCACAGAAGGCTATTGCTGCTCACTGCCAAACTGGCGATGATTTATTGCGACTTTACCGGGCTCGATGCCACGATAGCGCCGGACAGCTTCGGGCACATCTTCCTCCAACTCAATGACCACTTGGATTTCAAAGAAATTCTCGCCGAGAAACCTTCAATGAACAGCTCGGCTCAGCTTTTATGCGTTCTCCTACACACTCTTGGTATGAAGGAACATTCAAACCACCGTTACGATTTGGCATTGGTCCGCAGTTGGCGGATGTGCAAGATGATACCTACCGCATTGCGAGGGCATCCCGACTTCCTAGAAATTGACGAACTCTTCCATCGACAAATTGGGATCGACTACGCAACATTTGAAGCCCTTACGGTTGGAGCAGCCACAAAGTACACAGGGAGCTTTCGGTCTCCGGTCAAGGATTCGCCTCTGATGACGATATTGCTCGAGGGCTCCTTGACTGGAGGCATCTTGCCGATTGAGCAGGTACGCGCTTTCCTGCGCGAGGTTTCCGGCCCCCTTGCACATTTGGAGGTCGAGGCCAGGAAATCACCTACCCTAAACAATGATCTGTCACTTTTCCGCAAGTATCCGTTCGTAAATCTGACGATTTCATTGGGGGAAACAGAGCCGATGTTAGTTCACTTGCTGCTCGATCAGGACCTTCTGTTCGAAAAAGTCGCAAGCACTCCTTACTGGGCGGGAGTGAAAGCTTCACCGAGGGGGTTTCCACGGTTCTGGGGTGCGATATTCGAGACTCATATCGGCGGAATACTTCAGGAAACCTGCACGGGTGGTCCCATGACCTACGTACACAGCCCCAGGCTTCCCGCCGCCCCAAACGACGAACTGTGCGACGGTCTAATGGTCAGCGGGAATACTCTCGTGCTGCTCGAATACAAATCAAGCATTTTCACCGCGAAGGGGAAATACGGCGGTGACCTCGCAGAGCTGGGAAAGGAAATACACAAGAAATTGGTGCGAAATGACGAGAGTGGCAAACCAAAGGCCGTTGCTCAATTGGCAAGTGCAGCAAAGAACCTACTGGACGTTTCCAAGAATGTGGGAAATCCATGGTTCCAGAGGTCCAGAATCGAAAGGTGCTATGCAGTAGTAGTCACACTCGATGATATCGGCGGGGCAGGCGGAATCTCTGCTCTCCTCAACGTCGATTTCCAGGCGGAGCTTTCGGGCTGCACACTATGCTGTGAAGTCAGGCCTGTCTTCTGTCTTGACGCGGAGTCGCTGGAGGTGTGCAGCTGCGCGTTCGGGAACGACTCGCTCGCAAATATTCTTGAACAGTGGTTCTTGCAAGATCCGAGTCTCATGCAACCCTTGAGCAGGTTCCGTTACGCAGGCCCTCTGAATCCTCCCAAATGGTTCGAGCGGGAGAGGTATGCTCTGGCCGTGCGCGTGGCTCGCATGCTGATCGACCCAGCTCGGCTCGAGTCCGATCCTGTTTTTCGGAAGACGGTGCTAGCAGCAGAGGAATTGGAAGAGTAGCGTTCGGATCGGATTGGAGCCGAGTCTTGAATCGGCTTGGGAAAGGCCCGCCTACGGATAACCGGGGAATAAGTTCCCGCAAGGTTCGCTCCCGACAAACGGGCTTGTGTTTACGAATATCGCGTCAACTCCCGAATAGTCGGCAAGAGTGTCCGTCGTTGGTGAAACATCGCGGTTACACTCAAAACCTCTCGATGAGCGCTATCGCCTGGTTTCAACCAACTACGGTTCGCACTCTGGAATTCCGACCATATTCGGCATAGAGTTGCAGGTATGAGACGGCTCGTTCAAGCCATCGCTTCTACCGTGGTTGCGCTACTCCTCGCGCCCTTACTAGTAGCCGCCCCACAGAACACCATTGTCGTTATTAACCGCCCTACGGTTGTTGCTTTTTTCCCACCCGTGACATCGGCCGAATTGAATGCCGATCCCGACACGAATGAGGCTTTGGCGGATTTCCAACTCTATGCAACAAAGGTGCGGAAACCGCTTAGCGATGCGGGAATTGACCTCAAGGAAATTCATGCAAAGTCGTTCCAAGTTCAGCGCGGAACGCGAATCATCACATTCCGTCCCGGCAAGGTCGATGTTGGATATTACTTCGTCGCGCCCGGCAAGGAACCCCGCATTCAGTACGGCATCCTGACAGACGCCGATCTTCTGCAAATCGCAAAGGAATACTTCGATCTGCGTGTCCCTACAGTGGTAACGTCTAGCAATTGCTCGCAGCTTGAACAGATTCAACCGAACCTCAATCTCAAAGAAGATACTAGGGTTCGTGGCCGTCTCACTGACCAGACAACACAACCATTCCGAAACTCGCCGATAGAACTCAGACTCTTCGTTTCAGAATCTGAACAGATTACCGCGAACAAGGTCTCTACGGATGGCAATGGCAACTTCGACCTCGGTGTTGTGAAGCAAGGCAACTACCGTTTGCTGTTGTCGCCACATCGGGGTTTCAAGCAACCCGCAAAACTGGAATGCTGGTCGAGCGATTGCACGCTCAACAATGTATTGATCGTAAATCCAACTGATGCACTTGGGGCGGGTTGTCCGATTCGCTGAACCTTAATTGTTGCAAAATCGCGATATCGCTCATTGACCAGCGACAAAACGTGTAATGGCCTGGTTACAACAGTAATGCTCGTGCCTCGATCGCTTCTCCTTACAATCAGAAGGAAATATGCGTCTCGCTCGCTCCACAACTGTCATATTCACGTTGGCGGCATCTATCATATTTTCCCGTGTAGCTGCCGCGCAGTCCTCTGTATCGGCGTCAAGTGAAGTTCAAACGCCGAAAACCATTGTGGTTCCTGTGCAAGCTGCCGCGCTACTCCGCCCGATCCTAGATGAAGTGCAGAAGGGTTCGGAGCATGACGAGCATCGGCTCAGCGATCTGCTGTACCGGCTAACTCAGAAAAGAGGACGTGCAGCCGATGAGGCACTTGTTGTCCTAATGTGTTTCTATGTGGGTGAGTCGCAGGAAGAAGCCGACGAAGCTATTGCTCGGGGCAAAAAGATGCTACCGCTTCTGGAGAAGTATCAAGGCAGAAACCCCAAGGTGCCCGGTCGGGCATATCCCGATTCGATGCTGAAGAGTATTTCCAGCAAGGACGATGCTTTCAAGGGCGCAGTAAGGGCAATCCACAAGGGTTGGCACAGCACTGCGGACAACCCTGATGAGGGGTAACTGTTGCAAAATCGCCATTGCGCTCATTGACCCAAACGAAGGAGCCGTCATTGTTTTTTTCGTACCGGACAGTTGTTCTCTTTGGGTTTGGCGTGCTCGTCACCGTGGCAATTGCCGCGTATCTTGTGTTAACGGAATCCTATCCCAATCCTCCTCATGAACTGAGCGCTCCACTGTTGGTTTTGTTCCTTGTGCTCTGCCCACCCTCTCTTCTTTCTGCTCTAGTTATCGACGCCGAGACTGGTACCAGCGGTTTCTACTTCGTCTGGTTTTTTGTTGCCTTATTGAATGCAGGTCTCTACGCATCAGTCGGGGCCTTAATCTCTCGCCATTTCAGACGTAACCGTTGAAACATCGCCATTTCACTCAAGTGACCCGGATCGGCCAATTCTCGGTCGGCCTCAACTCCGATGCAGTCAACCTGGCGGCCATCCACTGCGTGGTCTGGAAGTCCGTCGCCAACTTGCGAACGCTCGTTCCTTTGGCCCGCAGTGCTTTCATCCGCGAGATGTCAGAAGATTGAAATTGACGCCGAGCTGGCCGCCCCACTCTCTTCCCGCTACGCTTCGCCTGGGCCATGCCTGCTCTGACCCGCTCCCGCAACATCTCCCGTTCAAATTCGGCAACTGCGCCCAGCACTTGAAAAGTGAGCCTGCCTGCTGGCAATGTTGTGTCGACATTTTGCTTTAACGACACCAAATCTACCCCGAGTGATTTGCATTCCTCTGCGATGCTGAGCAGTTGTTTCAGCGACCTAGCAAGCCTATCCAAACTCCAAACTATTACCACATCAAACTTCCGTTTTCGCATGTCGCCCAGCAATGCATTCAGAGCTGGGCGGTCGTTCTTGGCTCCGCTCTGCCCTCGGTCCCGGTAGACCGTGCATCTCCAACTCCGATTTTCGCAATACTCGTTTAGCTCCACCTCTTGCATGTCCGTTTCCTGGGAGTTCGTTGAAACTCTCACGTAGATTGCCGCTCTCTTTCCCTTCATCGTTCCTCCTATTTTGAGAGACGATTTGAGCGGAAAATGGGCGGGAAATCAAGGGATTCGGCGTTCTACGCGGGGTTTCAAACGGCTCCTGGAATCCGCACTTTGGCTAAGACGAAATTGACCAAAAATCAGAAGTAAGACTTGGCCCGAATCGGGCGCGTCCGGCCCCCTGTTTCGCAAATGGAGACTGCCCTGGAAGGCATTCAAGGTGTAGTCGGTCCGCTTTTCCCCTCCCACAGTGGAGGGTTGGTTCAAACGAAACGGACCAACAACTTACCAAACTATTATTCCGCAATACCTGAAGGGGTGGGGTCTGCAAGTTCGGCGATTCGGCGCTTCGACGCATCCCTCGCATCAGCTATGGTGTCGAACTCGCCGGATAACAGAGTATCTATCGCACACTTGACGCGGCCATTTCGAAAGATTTTTCCGGTTCGAATAGGGCTTGCGGGTCGCATGGGCTTGCCAAGGGTGTAGACGAAATGCGGATCATGGGGCGGGCGGCTTCGCTTTGTTTCCTGCGAAGTTGCTGGCCAGTTCTTGTTTCGGGCCTGTAGGTTTCGGACCACCTCATAACTCTCGACGTGATGAACAGATTGGAGCCGCCCATCGTACCTGAAACCCACATAATTAGGCGGCTCCGCAGGCCAGCCGTTTCCCACCGGGTGAAAATAATTTCCATCTTTTTCGACGACATCAATCCATGTGTATCCGGAGTTTGGCAAAATCTCGTCCCGGCTTAGGACGACGACGAAGACCTCGTTTGATCCTTGATTCTGCATTGTTGCGATGCCTCCGAGAAAAAGTGATAGTTGTCCTAGCCAACGCTTCTCGTCGAACGATCCGGTCTTTGCGTAACTATCTCCCACAAGACGAAGGGTCTGACGCCAACTCAAATGCTTAAGGGGTACTTCATCGACATCCTGCGGGAGATGCAGTCCAGCGTATACCTCAGTAGCTTCACTCATTGAGACCAAAAAGCGCCCGTGCGGAGGCGCCTGGGTTTGCTGAAACCTTGGCAGATAGCGTCTGAATTGGTTCTCCTGGGGAAGCCAGAACCCTTTCTTGGCCTCCACAATGACATGTACGACTTTGTCCTCATAAATCTCGATATCGGTAAAGCCTCGATCACCGCTGAAAGATTGTGTGGCGACTTGGAGTGCTCCTACTTTCATGTCAGGGGTCAGAGTGTGGAGGAAGGTAAACAGGAATGTTGGACACTGGCTCAACACCCAAGCGATGCTCTCGGTGATAGCATTCTCTGAGTTACCCAGAATGCAGAAGACGCTGTCTAGCTCCCGACGATAATGCCGAAGCGTCATTGTGACTACCCCACTGCTACGCGCCAGAATTATATAAGTGCAAAGCTCTCGGGGTGGACAAAAAGTGCCCAACACAGGCGATTCCATAGATCGTCGCATTGAATCGAAAGAGCTTGGAGGCATTGATTGAGGGTCTGCAAAACCTTTATGCGTCGGTTCGATTCCGACCCGCGCCTCCATTCAAATAGCCCGCCAACCTCATCCCTTAGCGCTATCTCTCTTTATTTCAGTTTCACTCAATCTTCAGATTGAAGTGAACTAATAGCAATGTGGACCGCACGCAGAATCCCGGAATGTGGTAAACCAACCCTGTGAAGCTGCTGGTGGTCGAAGACGAACCTCGAATGCTCGAACTGTTGCGCCGTGGCCTTACTGAAGAAGGTCACAACGTGACCTGCGCCGCCGATGGCGGCGAAGGCTGGGAGCTCGCGCACGCTTACGAATTTGACGCGATTGTGTTGGATATCATGCTTCCCAAGATGAATGGCTTCGATCTCGCCAAAAAACTTCGCCAGGAACGAATCGTTACCCCAGTGTTGATGCTCACCGCCAAGGATTCCGTTCCCGACGTCGTCCGCGGGCTGGACTCCGGTGCCGACGACTATCTCACCAAGCCATTCACCTTCAACGAACTGCTGGCACGCCTGCGCGCTCTGCAGCGCCGCTCAACCTCCCGGCCCCAGAATCGCCTGCAGGTGGGGGATCTCGTGCTCGACCCGGAGTCCCGCGAGGTTTCTCGCGCCGGCGTTGCAATTACCCTCACTCGCACCGAGTACAGCCTGCTTGAACGGTTGATGTATCGCGCCGGCAAGGTGGTTCCGCGGAATACCCTGATCGAAGCAGTCTGGGGCTTCGATCGCGAAATTGAGGAAAATACGCTGGACGCCTTCGTCCGCCTTCTGCGCCACAAAGTGGATCGCGAAGGCCTGCCTAAGTTGATCCTTACCGTCCGAGGCGTTGGCTACATGATTCGCGAGGAGTCTGCGTCGTGAAGCGGCTTTCCATCGGCTCGCGTCTGACCCTCTGGTACCTGGCGATTTTTCTGCTGGCTGAACTTATCTTTGGCGTGGGCATGTGGTTCATCCTGCGCCAGAACGTGTACGACATTGCCGATCAAGTCCTGAAGGACCAGGCTTCTGATCTGGAACGATTCCTGCAAGCCCGGCAAGATGTTTCAACACCGGAGCTGGAGGCAGAACTCAGCGAAGACTACAAGATCGAAAGCTCCGAAGATTATTTGCAAATCAGCGATGCCGACGGCGACTCAATCTATCGTTCGCGCTTTCTTGAAGACTACCCGCTGCCGCCAGTGCCGGTCGATCCCCAGGGAAAGCCGCGTTACGAAAATCGAAAATTGGGCCACCGCAGCTTCCGTTTCATCAGTAAAAGAATGCTCGCGGGCAAACGCGTGTATACCGTTCAGCTCGGCCACCCTATGCACGAAGAAATCGAAACCCTCGATGACTTCCGCAAATACCTGCTTGGCTTCGCGCCGATTTTGCTGCTGGGTGCGTCGGGCGTTGGCTATTGGCTTAGTCATCGAGCGCTCGCGCCTGTCGATGCTCTGGCGCGAACTGCGCGTACCATCTCTGGCCACAATCTCAGCAGCCGCCTCGAAACCCTAACCACCGGAGATGAGTTGCAGCGGCTCTCAGACACCCTGAACGAGATGCTGGCCAGAATCGAGTCCGCCTTCCTCCGCATCACCGAATTCACCGCCGACGCTTCCCACGAATTGCGAACTCCTATCGCCCTCATCCACACCGAGGCCGAACTCGCGTTGCGGCGGTCGCGCGACGAATCCGAGTATCGCGACGCGCTGCAGCATATTCTTGTCGAATCAGATCGTACTGCCAAACTTATCGAGGAACTCCTTGCTTTGGCGCGCGCAGACTCCGGTGGCGAAGCTCTCAACATTCAGTCTCTCGACCTGGTCACGTTATTGAGAGAGTCTGCCTCGAAGTGGGCGCAAGTCGCTTCCCTGCGAAATTTGCAGTTTGAAGATCGCTTGCCGGCAGCCCCATTGCCGTTGATGGCAGATGGCAGCGCACTGCGGCGCGTGATCGACATTCTTCTCGACAATGCTTTCAAGTACACGCCCGTACCCGGCAAAGTAACGCTCTCTGCTGAAGAGATCAATGGCCGCGTCGTCGTCAGCGTCCAGGACACGGGCGGGGGGATCGCGCCCGAGGATCAAGCCAGAATTTTCGAGCGCTTCTATCGTGTCGACAAGGCGCGCAGCCGGGAACTTGGCGGCGCTGGCCTGGGTCTGGCGATCGCGCAATGGATCGTCCACCTTCACAAGGGATCGATCACTGTGAAAAGCGAACTTGGAAGAGGCTCTCTGTTCCAGGTGAACTTACCCGCGGTAGTTCTCGTGAGCGCAGCTGCTCCGCCCAGCAAACTCAACCCTGGCGGCGAGAAGCGCAGCTCGCATTAACGCGCCTCAACCAGCATGCGCATTCCATATTTCGGCCGCAGCGTAATCAGCGGCTGCGGCTCTACCGGATGCCCGGGGACCAACCTTAGCTTCCACTTCTGAGCCAACGTCGCCAGAATGAGCACTCCTTCCATCCAGGCAAAAGATTCTCCGATGCACTGCCTCGCGCCCGCACCAAACGGGAAGTAAGTAAATTTCGCCCGCCTGGCTTTGGCCACCGCGGAAAATCGTTCGGGATCGAAGCGCAGCGGCTCGGGAAAATATCGCGGATCGCGGTGCGTGATGAACTGGCTGATCAGCACCGTGGTTTGGGCAGGAAGAAAATAATCTCCCAGAGAGAAATCGTCGCGGGCATAACGGCCCATGGCCCACGCCGGAGGATAGAGCCGAAGTGATTCCGCCATCACACTTTCGGTGTAGCGCAGACGCGATACATCCTCAAACGTTGGCAACCGCCTCCCGAGGACCGCATCTACCTCTTCCTGAAACTTGAGTTCGCAGTCCGGATTTTGCGAGAGCGAATACCACGTCCACGAAAGCGCGTTGGCAACCGTCTCGTAGCCCGCCAGAAAAATCGTGATGACCTGATCCCGCAGAAATAAAGACTGTCTTGATCCTTCGTTCTCGGCAGGAGAAGCCGCCAGCATCAGATCGAGTAAGCTCCCGCTATCTAGCCCGCTCTTGCGATGCGCGTCGATCATGCGGTAAACCACCGCATCGATTCGGTTGCGCGCCCGGACGAAAGCGGCTAACCCTGGGGGACGCAAATGCACCAGCCACTCCGCCGCTGGCAGCATGATCAGAAAATTGTAGAGCCCCATGATGCGATTGATGGCGGCTGCCAGTTCGTACACCTCCTCGCGCAGGTCGGTCGCGAACAAAGTTCGCGCCACCACGTTGAGCGTCAGGTGCATCATGTCCGTGGCGATATCGCGTTCTTCCCCCGCCCGCCAGGAATCGCGGATGTGAACCGCTTCTTCGACCATGATGCCTGCGTATTCCACAATCCGCTGGCGATGAAATGCAGGCTGCGCCGCCAGCCTCTGCGCCCGGTGCGCGGCCCCTTCTGCAGTAATCATGCCCTCGCCCAGCAGCATCTTGCTCCGCTGCACCGTCCGTTCCTTGATGAAGTTGTCATTCTGCACCACCAGCACTTCACGGATGTACTCGGGATGGTTCAGAAAAACAATATGCTGGCTTCCAAGTTTGTAATGCGCGATGTCGCCGTAGGTCTCAGCCAAATGCTGAAAGAGATGGATGGGGTTTAGGGGACGGAATTTGCGCAGCACATACCAGACAAGATTGCGCTGGAAGCCGGGCGGGAAGCGGTATTCTTTTTCTTTCCCAAAAGGCTCTTGCGCTTCATGCCGTGCCGCGGTACCCATTCCGTTCAGTTTACCCTGACGCCAGCCAGGACCTCACCCGCCCTTCCTATCTAGCTACCTTCAGGTTTGCGGGCACTTCTCTTCGCGGCCTGGGGAAAGCCGTTAAGTCCGGCCCTCTCAGTCGCTTAGAAGGTATTATACCGACCCTACTGTACATACGATATAATCTGTACAAATGTTCCGCGCGGAACATTAAGCCAATGTTTTGAGGCCGATGTTTTGACGCCGATGTTTTGAAGCCGATCTCTTAAAGCCAATGTCTTAAAGCATGTCTTGCTCGGATTATGGCCCGCAGGCCAACCGGCGGCGACTACTTCTGGAGTTGGTCCAAAGCAGCCAGCACTTCTTCGCTATGTCGCACGGGATCGACGCTCGTGTATGCCTTCGCCACTTTCCCGGCAGGGTCAATAAGAAAAGTGTGCCGCGCGGCAAATTTCACGACTCCAAGATTGGTAAGCGAACCATAGGCCTTACTCACCTTGCCGCTGGTGTCGGCTAACAACTTGAAGTTCAATCCTTCCTTGGCGCAAAACTTTTTGTGCGACTCCGCACTGTCCACGCTCACGCCCAGAACAATCGCGTGGCGCTCCGCATACTTGGCTTGATCGACTTGAAAGTTGTGCGCTTCCCGCGTGCATCCCGGCGTCTGATCCTTGGGATAAAAATAAAGGACGACCCAGCTGCCTCGATAATCCTTCAAGCTGACCGAAGCACCTTCCTGCGATGGCAAGTTAAAGTCAGGAGCAGCGCTGCCTGGCGCGATAGCTGCGGCGCGACCGCTGGAGAGCAAGCGCAGAATTACAATCGCGACGATCACAACCACAATCAGAAGCAGTGCAATCCGCAGCATTAGACCTCCATTAAAAATAATAAAAGATGTCCGAAATAGGCCCGCCAATGCCACCTTCCAGGGGACCTTTGGCATTGTAGAACGTTTAGACAGCGACTTTCGTCCAGCAAAATTCCGCGTAATTGCATATCATGGAATGTTCAGCCTGGAATGTTCAGCCCAGAATGTTCAGCACGACTTAACGGAGATCCCAGACGTGGCTCAGACGGAAACTGACGGTCAAGAGGTATTAGAAACTCGCGAGTGGGTTGACTCACTCGACTACGTTCTCTCCCAGGGCGGCCCGGTTCGCGCCGGGCGACTGCTGCAGCAACTTGCGCTGCATGCCCGCCATGCCGCCGGTGTGAATCTTCCGTTCTCGGCGACCACTCCTTACCAGAACACGATTCCGTCTGCGCAACAAGCACCGTTTCCCGGAAGCCAGGAGATGGAACGCCGCATCAAGAGCCTGGTTCGATGGAACGCGTTGGCCATGGTGGTGCGCGCCAACAAAATTCAGGAAGGCATCGGCGGACACATTTCGACATTCGCTTCGGCGGCGACTTTGTACGAAGTTGCGTTCAATCATTTCTTCCAGGCAAGAAATGAAAGCGGTGATCGCGACTTTGTTTATTTTCAGGGCCACGCCGCGCCTGGTATCTACTCTCGTGCTTTTCTCGAAGGCCGCATTCCAACCGAGAAGCTGGAGAATTTCCGCCGCGAATTGAAACCGGGCGGCGGATTGAGTTCCTATCCTCATCCGTGGCTGATGCCGAATTTCTGGGAGTTCCCCACGGTTTCGATGGGCCTGGGTCCGATTCAGGCGATCTATCACGCGCGCTTCATTCGCTATCTGGAGAATCGCGGGCTGAAGGAATCGAGGGGCGGCAAGGTTTGGGCGTTCCTGGGCGACGGCGAAATGGACGAGCCGGAGTCTTTGGGATCCATCACCTTGGCGTCGCGCGAGAATCTGGATAATTTAATTTTCGTGGTGAACTGCAACCTGCAGCGGCTGGACGGCCCGGTGCGCGGCAACGGAAAGATCATTCAAGAACTCGAAGCCATCTTCCGCGGCGCGGGATGGAACGTGATCAAAGTGATCTGGGGCTCGGACTGGGACAGCCTGATTCGCAATGATCGCGACGGCATCCTCGTGAGGCGGCTCGGAGAAATCAGCGACGGACAGTATCAGAAATATTTCGTCGAAAGCGGAGCGTATTTCCGCCAGAACTTATTCGGAACCGATCCACGGCTGCTGAAAATGGTGGAGCATCTTTCCGACGAGCAACTGGCGCGCATGCGCCTCGGCGGACACGACCCCATCAAGGTCCATGCCGCGTACCGCGCCGCAGTCGATCACACTGGTTCCCCGACAATCATCCTCGCCAAAACGATTAAAGGTTATGGCCTGGGCGAAGCGGGCGAAGGCAAAAACATTACCCACCAGCAAAAGAAACTGAACGAAGAAGAGCTGGAACTATTCCGCTCGCGTTTCGGAATTCCAATTCCGGATGATGAACTGCACAATGCCCCGTTCTATCGTCCCTCCGATGACAGCGCCGAAATCAAGTACATGCAAGCCCGCCGCCAGCAACTCGGCGGATACATGCCGCAGCGCAAAGTGTCTGCTACGCCGATAAAGGCCGTGCCGGAAGCGCACTTTGAAGAGTTCTACAAAGGCACCGACGGGCGCGAAGCTTCCACCACCATGGTTTTCGTGCGGCTGCTGGCAAAACTTCTCCGCGATCCGGATTTAGGCAAGCTAATCGTTCCCATCATTCCCGACGAAGCTCGCACCTTCGGCATGGAAGCATTGTTCCGGCAGGTCGGCATTTATTCCAGCGTCGGGCAACTTTACGAACCCGTCGATATGGATACTCTCCTTTATTACAAGGAGATAAAGAACGGGCAGATTCTTGAGGAAGGCATCACCGAATCGGGCTCGATGTGCTCGTTCATCGCAGCCGGCACGGCCTACGCGAACCACGGCATCAACACGATTCCCTTCTTTATTTATTACTCCATGTTCGGGTTCCAGAGAATCGGCGACCTGATCTGGGCCGCGGCCGACATGCGCACCCGCGGATTCCTCATCGGCGGCACAGCTGGAAGAACTACTCTGGCGGGCGAAGGCCTGCAGCATCAGGATGGTCACAGCCACGTTCTCGCGCTGCCGGTTCCTAACCTGGTTGCCTACGACCCGGCATTCGCTTACGAGATTGCCGTCATTATTCAGGATGGCATCAAGCGCATGTACATCGACCAGGAATCGATTTTCTACTATCTCACTGTAACCAACGAACCGCTCCCCATGCCAGAGATGCCGAAAGACGCGAACGTCCGCGAAGGCATATTGCGCGGCCTTTACCGCTTCAAAACTTCGGACGCTTCGGACAAAAAACTGCGGGTGCAATTGCTCGGCAGCGGAACCATCATGTACGAAGTGTTGAAGGCGCAGACGATTCTGAAAGACAAATACGGAGTGGCCGCCGATGTGTGGAGCGTGACCAGCTATAAAGAGCTGTATCGCAATGCCAACGATTGCGAACGCTGGAACATGCTGCATCCGGGCGAATCCCCGAAAATGCCTTACGTGACGCAAACCTTGAAAGATGCGCCCGGGCCCTTCATCGCCGCATCAGATTACATGAAGGTATTGCCTGAATCTCTGGCGAAATGGGTTCCAGGACAATTTGTTTCTCTTGGAACCGATGGGTTTGGCCGCAGTGAGAGTCGCGTCGCACTACGCGATTTCTTCGAAGTCGATGCCAAACATATCGTGCTGGCTACGCTGGGAGCGCTGGCGCGGGAAAAGAAAATCAGCATTGACGTGGTTAAGCAAGCCATCCGTGATCTTGGAATTGATCAGGAAAAAGTAAACCCGGCCATTAGTTAAGCCTTGAACCCCGCAGGAAACAATTGAGGAACGGAATCAGTGATCGAATTTAAACTCCCCGCTCTTGGTGAAAATATTGAACAGGGCGACCTGGTTCGCCTCATGGTTGCGCCCGGCGCCACGGTCAGCGAGGGCCAGACCGTCATGGAACTTGAAACCGACAAAGCCGTCGTCGAAGTTCCCTCTTCCATCAGCGGGACGATTAAGGACATTCTGGTTAAGGAAGGCGACAAAATTAAGGTAGGGCAGATAATTTTTACCGCGGATAATAATGGAGCCCCCGCCGCCGCCGACACGAAAGAGACTCGGCGACAAAAAGAATCGACGGCGACCGTCAGTAAGCCTGAGCCTGTGCAGCCTTCGAACAGTGCAACGGCGACCGCTACAAAACCGCAGCCAGCCCCGGCCCCTCAATCAGAATCCCAAGCTGCGCCACGCCGGGCGCGAGCGACCGACGCTCCCGCGCCCACAGAGTTTCGTTTGCAAGAACTTGGAGAAAACATCTCCGAGGGCGACCTGGTGCGCCTGATGATCGCCCCCGGCGCGAAAGTTTCCGAAGGCCAGCCGGTGATGGAACTCGAAACCGACAAAGCTGTGGTAGAAGTTCCATCGTCGGTCACTGGCGTGGTGAATGAAGTGAAAGTCAAAGAAGGCGAGAAGATCAAGGTTGGCCAAGTGATCTTCACTCTGCAAGGCGGAGCGGCGACGCAAGCGGAGCCCGCTCGTCCGCAGAGGCAGCCAGTGGAGCACGTCTCCGGCCAGCATGGAGCGCGTCTTGCGTTTCAGGCGGCCATTCGCGCGGAAGGCAAGACCGAGGAACAAGCTCTGCCTCCCGATCAGCCGCGCCCGAGCGCGCCGGCTTTCTCCATGCCTGCGCAGTTGGGCAAAGTAGCTGGAACGGAGCACCGCGGACCGGTGCCCGCCGCTCCTCACACGCGTCGCCTGGCTCGCGAAATCGGAGTCGACATCTACGATGTCAAAGGCACAGGCCCCGGTGGACGCATCAGCGAAGACGACGTCAAAGCCCACGCCAAAGCCGCTTTAACTTCTGCTGCGCAAGCCCCGGCGCGAGCCGGACATTTCGCCGCGCCTAAACTTCCCGACTTCGCCAAGTGGGGGAAGATCGAGCGCGTTTCCATGCGAGGGGTTCGCCGTAAAACGGCGGAACATCTCGCGGAATCCTGGAACACCATTCCCCACGTTACTCAGCACGACCGCGCCGACATCACCGAACTCGAACAATTGCGGGCACGTTTCGCTCCCAAGGCTGAGCAGGCCGGCGGCAAGATGACGGTGACCGCGATCGCGCTGAAGGTTTGCGCCGCCGCCCTGAAGGTCTTCCCGCAATTTAACGCCACCATCGACATGGAGAAGGAAGAAATTATTTACAAGCAATACATCAGCATCGGTGTGGCGGCCGACACCGATCGCGGTTTGCTGGTTCCGGTGATCCGCGACGTGGACAAGAAAAACATTGTGGAGCTTGCGGTCGAGTTGTCGCAGATCTCCCAGAAGGCGCGCGACAAGAAAATCACGCTTGCCGATATGGAAGGCGGCACGTTCACCATCACGAATCTAGGCGGCATCGGAGGCACGGCCTTCACTCCGATCGTGAATCATCCCGAGGTCGCCATTCTGGGCCTATCGCGTTCCCGCATGGAACCGGAATGGATCGGCGGAAAATTTGAGCCCCGCCTGATCCTGCCGCTCTCGCTCTCCTACGATCATCGGTTGATTGATGGCGCCGACGCCGCGCGTTTTCTGCGCTGGGTCGCGGAAGCGTTCGAGCAGCCCTTTCTACTTTCGGTTCAGGGATAGCCGCGAGCCAAATTCCAACTAAAGGTTCCAAGAGAAAGTCACTTCATGAACGAAACTGTGAACCAAACGCCGCAAGAAACACAGGAGGGATCGCAGAAATTGCGCCTCGCCGTGGTAGGAGGCGGCCCGGGCGGCTATGCCGCCGCATTCCTCGCCGCCGACCTCGGCATGCAAGTTACCCTGATCGACCCGGAAACGAACCCGGGCGGCGTCTGCCTCTATCGCGGCTGCATCCCGTCCAAAGCGCTGCTTCACGTGGCCAAGCTGATTGAAGAATCTCAGCAAGCCAAGAATTGGGGGATCGACTTCCCCCGGCCCAACATCGATCTGGCCCGCTTGCGCGGCTGGAAAGAAAACGTCGTCAAAAAACTTACTGGTGGCCTGGGACAACTTTCCAAGCAGCGGCATGTGGAATACATCCAAGGCCGGGCCGCATTCGAAAACTCCACGACACTGCGAATCACGAAGTCTGAAGGGGGCGAAACTTCCCGTAGCTTCGACCGAATCATCATTGCAACCGGTTCGCGCCCCGCAATCATTCCGGCTTTCAAACTGGATTCGCCGCGCATGATGGATTCAACCGCGGCCCTCAATCTCGAAGACGTCCCAGGGAGCCTGCTGGTGGTTGGCGGCGGATACATTGGCCTGGAGCTTGGCTCGGTCTATGCCGCATTGGGCACGCGCGTCACCGTAGTGGAAATGCTCCCCGGTCTGCTGCCTGGAGCGGATCGCGATCTGGTTCTTCCACTGCAGAAACGTTTGGAAAAAATGTTTGAAGCAATTCTGGTGAATACCACCGTCGCTTCTCTCAAACAAGAAAGCAATGGAATCCGTGCGACTTTCGAAGGTCCATCCGTACAAGAAGGCAGTCGCGATAAACTTTTCGACCGCGTGCTGGTTTCTGTCGGCCGCAAACCGAACTCCGAAATTCCCGGCCTCGATACCACACAAGTTAAAGTCAGTCAGCGTGGGTTCATCGAAGTCAACAAGCAATTGCAAACCGCCGATCCATCGATCTACGCCATCGGTGATGTAGTGGGCGAGCCCATGCTGGCGCACAAGGCGTCTCATGAAGGACGAGTTGCGGTCGAGGCGATTGCGGGACATAAAGTTGCATTCGAGCCCAATGCGATTCCTGCAGTTGTGTTCACCGATCCAGAAATCGCCTGGTGCGGCCTTACCGAAACCCAAGCCGAAAAAGAAAAGCGCGAAATCAAAGTTGCAAAGTTTCCCTGGGGAGCGTCGGGACGTGCGGTTACGCTTGATCGTCCCGAAGGCATGACCAAGCTTATCGTTGATCCGCATAGCGAGCGCGTTTTGGGTGTAGGAATTGTCGGCGCCGGAGCCGGGGAACTAATCGCCGAAGGGGTGCTGGCGATTGAGATGGCCGCGCTAGCCAGCGATGTTGCGATGACGATTCATCCCCATCCCACGCTGTCTGAGACTGTGATGGAATCCGCGGAAGTTTTCTTCGGCACCAGCACACACGTATTCCGTCCCAAGAAGCCGTAAGCAGCGGAGATAAGTTACAGCGAGCCAGTTCCGCTACAATAAGTTTTTATGTTGCGGCTCGGCTAGACTCCATGTGGGGACAGCCGCCCCTTCGACAGGCTCAGGGCAGGGTCTCGGCTATCCTGTTCTCGGACGCGGCGCATTGGCGCAGAGCGAAAAAGTCATTCATGTGCACTCGCTTCAAAACAATCGTTTTTTTTATTTCCGCTTTCTTCGCATGCCAAGCGCTCTCGGCACAAAGCGCTATTGCGCAAATCCTGCAAACACAACCTGCCACGAACGCTCCCGCTAAAACCGGGACTGACCCGCTAGGCCGAGAAACTCCCTATGGGACCGTTTTTGGATTTCTTGAGGCGGCTCAACAGAGCAACTACGGCATTGCCGCGCAGTATCTGCAACTGAGTCCCGCCCGCCGCCAGACACAGGGCGAGGCGTTGGCAATGAAACTCAATGTAGCGATGAACCGCGCATTTGCCGGCAATCTGCGCCCAAGCCGGCAACCGGACGGCACGCCTCAGGAAGACGTTTCGCCCGACCGGCAAAAGCTCGGGACCATGGTCTCAGGCCACACCGAAGTGGACCTTGAACTGGTTCGCGTCTCCGACCCCAACGTGGGAAAAATCTGGCTCTTCTCTTCTGAAACGTTGGGCAAAATTCCCGAACTCTACGACCAGATCCAGGCCCGGCGCGTAGAAACGCGATTACCCGCATGGATGGTGAAGCATGAATTGGCGGGCATGCCGCTGTGGCAATGGCTGGCGCTGTTGCTGCTGATTCCCGTGGCAGCGGCCGCGGGCTGGGTGTTATTGGTTATCGTCCACATTCCCGTACGATGGTGGTCGCGCCAGCATGGGCAACCGGCATTGGTGCAGTGGCAAAGAGTTTCCGGGCCCGAGTGGCTGCTCGCCGGGACTGTGGTTCATCGCATTTTAGCGAGCTATGTCGGTATGCCGCTGCTGCAGCAGCATTACTACTTTCAGCTGACGGCCGTCGCAGTGGTAGTGGGGGCGAACTGGATCTTGTGGCGATTCATTCAGTGGTTGCTGCGTCGCGTCCGCAATCGAGCGCTGTCGCGCGGCCACTCCGGCACTGGGTCGCTGATGCTGCTGGCCGAGCGGATCGTCAAGGCCGCGGTCTTCGTGATGGCGGTGTTCACCGTCTTCGGCATCCTCGGATTCAACATGAGCACCGCGCTGGCCGGCCTCGGCATTGGCGGTTTGGCCATCGGCTTCGGCGCGCAACAGACGATTGCGAACTTGTTCGGCGGCGTTTCCGTCCTGGGCGACGAAGTGATTCGCGTCGGGGACGTCTGCCGCTTCGGCGATCGCACGGGGACGGTGGAAGATATCGGACTGCGCTCCACTCGCGTGCGCACTGAGGAACGAACGCTTCTGGCAATTCCAAATGGCACCGTTGCGACGATCAACGTGGAGAATCTCAGCCGCCGCGACAAGATGCTTTTCAAGACGGTGCTGGCTCTGCATTCCAATACCGCCGCCGCCCACGTTCGCTACGTGCTATCCGAAGTTCGCCAAGTGGTCACGAGCCATGCCAAGATCGAAAAAGCTTCGGTGCGCGTGTCACTGATTGAGTTGACGCCGACCTCCACTAACCTCGAGCTCGTCTGTTACATCTTGACGCAAGATTTTGGCGAATTCGCCGCGGTCCGCGAAGACTTGCTGCTACGCATCATGGATTTTGTCGAGGATTCCGGAACCGCGCTGGCATTCCCATCGCAGGCCGTCTTTTTAAACCCAGAGTCGGCATCGGACAAAAACAAGATCACGGCGGCGATGAAACAAATTGCCGAACAAAACCAAGGCGCGGCGCGGAACTCCGGCAAAAACGATTAGGACTTTGCCCTGCATCGCCGCGTCATCCACGCGAGAAACCAGTGCGTCGGGAAGTAAACTGCCGCGGGAACAACAATCAGATAGCCGAAAAGATACAACAGCCCAGGCATTAGCGTCTGCTCTCGAAAAAACGGCCCACGTGCCCAGTTCACATCGTATTGCGGACGCCAGAAATAATTAATCGGCACCACGATCCAGGCGGTCAGAGTCTGGTACTTCCACCCGCGCCGGTCATAACCTAACCGGCAAATCGCCCACAGCAACAGCGGCGGCGTTACAACGTGAAACAAGCTCAGAAGCCGAATCCCCAACGCGACATGCGGATCGAACATATATTCCGTTCCGCCGATCGGGTGATGTCCAGTCGCAAGAGCGACCACTAAGTCGACAGTAAACAGACTTTGGAACACAAGAAGCGAACATGCCTGCCATGAAAATATCAGTGAGCTTTCGAGCCAGAGACCCACGGCAATAAACAAATTTCCGAGATCACAGAAGAAAAGAAAATTCTGCAGACCGTATTCCCGCCAGTATATCGGCGCCCATAGGATTACCCAGGCGGTCCAGAATATTTTGAGCCAAAGCGGGATGCGCATGTCCCGCATTGTATCCGTAGGCTGCGACCGGGAATTGCGATGCGCCAAACTCCCATTCTGGCAAGGCCAAAACCGCTTCCATGGAATTACTACCGTAACTTGATGCGCCTTACGGGTGTACCTAGGATGACCTTAATATGGGTTATCAAGCACTCCTCTTCTGTCCTGATGAGAAGACGGCTCACACCGTCACGCAAGTGCTCAGCGAGCTGGACTTTGCCGTCACTCCCTGCACTGAACCGTTCGCTGCGGTCAAGAAGTTGATGGGCGAGCACTTCGACGCCGTGGTGGTTGACTGCGATAACGAACAGAACGCTACACTGCTATTCAAGAGCGCGCGCAACACCAGCAGCAATCAATCTTCGCTCGCGGTTGCTGTAGTTGAGGGACAAGCGGGAGTTGCGAAGGCATTCCGCATCGGCGCCAACCTGGTTCTCACCAAGCCCATTAACGTTGAGCAGGCAAAAGGGACACTGCGAGTTGCTCGCGGACTTTTGCGTAAGAATGATGCGGGCAAACCAGCACAGATTGCTAATTCCGCAGCGCCTCCGCCGGCAACCCCAAAGTTATCTCCGCAACCTGCAACTTTAGTCGACGCCAAGCCTCCGCAATCGGCTAGTTTTCCAGCGGTGACCACGGCCATCGCGAATAGCCAGACTCCGAAAGCGGCGAGCGCTATAGCAGCCACGCCGGAAAACCGTACCACCGAGGCTTCCGCCGCCGCAACGACTGACAAAAACCTTTCCCGGGAGGCAGCAAAACTTCCCGCCGTACAAACTCCAGCATCTCAAAGTGTGCCTTCCTCGTCGGACCCCAAGAGCGAAGTAACAACGAGCCGAGCGGGATTCGGAATGAGTGCGGCCAGTGCTCCTGCTCCCGCCCGCGAACCGAAAACCGGCGTTCCGAGTGAGAACAAATCGGCAGCAATTCTTCCGGAAATCAAAACTAGCCCGAAGGTTGAGGAGCTTAAAGAGAACGCCTCTTCGGCAGAAGTCCCCACGGAATCTGCGCCGATGTTCACCTTCGGCGGCGCGGTCAGCACTGAAGCCGAGTCCGCGGGAAGTGGAAGCAAGAAATTGCTGCTGATAATCGCGGCCGCGGTTGTACTAATTGCCGCAGGTGGCTACGCGGCCTGGATGCACTGGGGACAATCCGATAATAGTTCGACGGTTCCCAATCACGTTGTCGAGACGCCGGTGAAAGCTCCTGTATCCATTCCACAAGCGGCACCGAGCCAGATTCCGAGTGAGAAAGTATCTGCTCCCGATGCGCAGACTACCGCGAGTGCCGAGACCGTAGAAACTCATCCCAGCAAGATCGTGCCCGCAACTGATGCCTCGAAGCCTTCGCCTGCCGCGACCAACAAAGCTCCGGCAGCGAAAGAGGCCGAAGAGCCGATTGTGATTAAGAACCATCTTTCCCGGCCCACGGCAAAGTCAGTCGCTAATAACGATGCTCCAGCTCCGCCGATGCTATCGGGTGTCGCTCCCGCAGGAAACGGTGGAGGGCTGCCCAATCTCATCGAGAGTCCGAGCAATGCTCCTACTCCCGTGCTGCAGACGCTGAACGTTTCGTCGGGAGTTTCGCAGGGCCTGTTGGTGAAAAAAGTGCAGCCAAAATATCCGCCCAGCGCACTGCGGGCGCGCGTGGAAGGCAGCGTTCAGCTTCTGGCGACCATTTCCAAAAGCGGCGATATCTCCGCTGTAAAGATTCTCGGCGGCGATAAAGAGCTTTCTCATGCCGCCGCCGATGCAGTGAAGCAATGGAAATACAAGCCCTATCTACTGAACGGTTATCCGGTGGAAATCCAAACCCAGATCACGGTGAACTTCAAGCTGCCCAACTAGCTCCCACCTACGATCTGTGTGGTGGAAATAAAAGTCCTGCTAAAGTGAGCGATGGTAAATCGAACTAAGAGTAGATAGTCCGGGTGCCGAACGCCGCATGCCGTGATCCACGCGCTATAAACTCCACATCGCATATAATAGGCAAGTTGGCAGCTGGACCGGACGGTCGCTTTCGGCGTCTTCGGACGCGGGGAGAGGAAAGTCCGAACTCCACAGAGCAGTGTGCCGGATAACGTCCGGGAGGGCGGGTTCAAGCCCGTTCGACGGAAAGTGCCACAGAAAACATACCGCCTGCGTCTTCACGGATGTCGGTAAGGGTGAAAAGGTGCGGTAAGAGCGCACCGCCGCGGCAGTAATGCAGCGGGCAGGGCAAACCACACACGGAGCAAGACCAAATAGGAAGGAAGCGGGAACCTGATTCTCACGAATCAGATTTCGGCACGTGCCGGCTCGGTGCGTCAAACCTTCGGGTAGGTCGCTAGAGCCACGCAGCGATGCGTGGCCCAGAGGAATGACCGTCCCGCCGGAGCAATCCGGCGGACAGAATTCGGCTTACAGGTCCGGCTGCCATAATTTCTTAACTCACTTACAGGAGACCCTACATGTCAGCACCCAGCCGCCGTCCGGAGATTCGCCGGCGCCGCGCCCGTCAACACAAAATCACGACTCTCCGCAAACGTCTCGCCTCAGCTCAGACCGATGCCGACCGCAACCGCGTCACCGCCAAGCTACACAAGCTCTCCGTCGCCTCGCCTGGCCAGCCTTTGGTGAAATAGAGATAGCATTACTTCGTGTACTGGAATGCAGCGAGCGGCCGTTAGCACCGCCGCGTTACGCCACGCCTGCCTTAGTATTTCTGCGCGCGCTCGCCGATTGACCACCAGGTTCGGTATCTGGTGCGGCCGGAAATTGCTGATAAACCTCCAGCAGGCGGCGCACCGATTTTTCCCAGGAAAACTTTGCCGCCTGCCGGTAGCTGCGCTCCTTCATCTTTTCGCGCAGCGGCTGATCGAGTAGCACCCGGTGCAGGGCTCTCATGATTTCGAAAACATTTTCCGGATGCACCAGCACTGCCGCGTTTCCCACCACCTCCGGCAGGGACGACACGTTTGAGGTGACAACTGGCGTGCCATGAGCCATCGCCTCCAGAGGCGGCAGGCCGAATCCCTCATACAGCGACGGGAAAATAAAAATCTTCGCTTGATCGTAAAACGTGCGCAACACTTCGATCGGCACAAACCCAAGGAAGCGCACATCATTCTGCACGCCGCTCCGGACCACCGTCCGCCGCAAGTCCGGGTTGCCGGAAACGTCGTCCCCAATGATGATGAGCTTCAGGTCTGGAAACGCGTGATCTTTCTCCAATTCCGTTTTCAGCGCGGAGAACGCCTCGATCATGCGCACTACGTTCTTATGCGGGCTGATTCTGCCCGCATATAACAGAAAGGGGTAATTCACCTGATAACGTTGGGCAATCAACTGGCGGTCTCCCGCGCTGGCATGCCCGTGCAGAAACCTCTCATCGATTGCGTTGTAGACCACTTCGATGCGTTCCGTGGGAATGCCAAACAACTTTTCAATTTCAATCTTTGTAAAATTTGAAACCGCAAAAATCCGCGCCGCGCCGTTCAGGACTCGTTTGGTCAACTGAAAGTGAAAGGATCCCCAAAAGCCGGTCTGCTGGCGCGCCCTCGAGAGATGCTCGAGCATGTCATGAACGGTCATGACGTAGGGGCAGGGCAGGGCGCGCGGAATAGAAAACAGATTCGGCACGTGCACCAGATCGCATTCCAGCCGCTTCACTACGGTGCGGAAGTCGCGAAAACTCTTCAGCGAACGTTCCGGCTCGGCCAAAGGAACGGGGTAAAAATTAGGGGGCAGAGCGCCAATCTCTTTCACTTTGCCCGGAGGACCGAGGAGGAAGTAAGTGGTCTCGTGGTCAAGCCGTCCCAGAGTCCGCACGACATTGCGGATATAGGTACCCACACCGAACTCGGTCATCCGCCGGATATCGATGGCGATCTTCACGAAAGGAATTTAAACACATGAAGGCGCATCAGCGCACAGCAGAATGCTATGCTCGCACTTCCGCCTGCGCCTTGGCTCTGCGCGCGGCATATAACGGGAACGACTCACAAAGATCGAGCACCTGCTTGCGCACCTTCGACAGCAAAGCCGCATCGGTCCGCTGCAGAAGCGCTTCCGCAATCCAGCGCCCGACCTGACGCATCTCGGCTTCTTTCATTCCGCGCGTAGTCAAGGCGGGCGTGCCAATGCGTATGCCGCTCGGCTTCATCGGCGGGTTCGCGTCGAACGGAATAGCGTTCTTATTGACCGTGATGCCAGCCTCGCCCAGCGCCTTCTCGGCTTCGCTACCCAGCATGCCCTTGGAGAAAACATCGACCAGCATCAGGTGCGTGTCGGTCCCGCCAGAAATAATACGGAAACCCTCAGCAGCGAGTGTCTCAGCGAGAACTTTCGCGTTGATCACGACCTGCTTCGCATAGTCGCGGAATTCGGGTTGCATTGCCTCCTGAAAACAAATTGCCTTGGCGGCAATGATGTGCATCAGCGGGCCGCCCTGCATGCCGGGGAAAACTACCTTATCGATCGCCGCCGCGAATTCAGCCTTGGAAAGAATCATGCCCGCTCGCGGTCCGCGCAGAGTTTTATGCGTGGTGGACGTGACGATATGCGCATGCGGCACCGGCGAAGGATGCGCGCCGCCCGCAACCAGCCCGGCAAAATGGGCCATGTCGACCAGAAACAGTGCGCCGACCTTGTCCGCAATCTGCCGCATTCGGGCGAAATCGATGATGCGGGGATACGCGCTGCCGCCGCCGATAATCAGTTTCGGCCGATGTTCCTCCGCCAACTTTTGCAGTTCGTCATAGTCGATCGTTTCCGTTTCTTTGGTGACGCCATAGGGAACGATCTTGTACGTCTTGCCGGAAAAATTCAGATGATGTCCGTGGGTGAGGTGGCCCCCGTGCGCCAGGTTCAATCCAAGAATAGTGTCGCCGGGTTGCAGCACGGCTGCGTAAGCTTCCATGTTCGCCTGCGAGCCGGCATGAGGCTGCACGTTGGCGTGCTCGGCGCCGAATAATTGTTTAGCGCGATCGCGCGCCAGGTTCTCAACCACGTCCGCGAACTCGCAGCCACCGTAGTAACGCTTACCAGGATATCCCTCCGCGTACTTGTTGGTGAAAACGGATCCGGCGGCTTCCAGCACCGCTTCGCTGACAAAGTTCTCCGAAGCAATTAACTCCAGCCCCTCATGCTGGCGGCGAGTTTCGTTGTCGATAGCAGCGGCGATTTGAGGATCGGCTTCGTAGAGTGGGCGATACATCTTAGCTGCGGAAGTCTTCATGTAATGTTCCTAGGGTGTATCGTAAACATTCGACCGGTGAAGTTCCATGTATCTCTCCGGAGCCGTCACTGGACTAAAACCAAACTGTGAATAGAGCCCGTGTGCGTCGCGAGTCAAAAGAATCCAGCGGCGCAAGTTCTGGAGGGCAGGATGTTGCATGATGCATTCCATCAGCCACTTACTCAGTCCGCGGCCACGATGAGATTCCAGCACGAATACATCCCCCAGATACGCCACCGTGGAGAAGTCGCTGACCACGCGGGCAAAACCGACTTGTGAACCCCCACCATCATAAACGCCGAAGCACAATGAATGTGCGATCGAGCGCGCTACAACTTGCCGCGGGATGCCCTTGGCCCAGTAACAATTGGTCAGAAATTCGTGAATCACATCGAGATTCAGGCGTGCGCCGCTGGTGCTGATCACAAACTCGCCGCGACGGTATTCCAGCACTGCCTGAGGATCAGCCACCCAGCGTCTCCATGTCTAGATTTTAACGCCACAGTTCTAGTGTCTCGCCCAACCCTCAATCAAATGCCGTCCGCAAGAACGACGCCAGATGCCACCCATCGATATAACTATAGGGCGCCTCGCCCATCGTGTAATGACCGCACGGCAACGCTACAACTTTGTGGTCCAGTCCGCGCCGCTCGAATTCCGCAACAACGTCGCGCGAAAGTTCGGGCAAAAAAGTCAGATCGTACTTCGCATAAATGATGACCGACTTCTTAGGCCAGCGCGAGAATTGATCGAAGTATGACATCGGACTCACGGCCAGCCAGGATTTTCGCAACGTCTCCAGATTGATTTGCGATTCGATTCCCTGGCGGATGTGGCGCGTCGACTGTCCATGCCACACCACGTCGGCCACATAGGTGGAAGCGTGGTTGAATGCCGCCACTCGAATGCGTGGATCATGCGCCGCCGCAATGAACGCATAGCACGAACCGAGACTGGTGCCTACGATTCCAAGTTTGCTGTAGCCCTGCTGCTCCAGCCAATCGAGACAGCAGCGGACATCCACCACGCCTTGCCGAACCGCATCGAGCGTGCGGCCGATATTAGCGGAGACGGCATAATCGGCGCGGCTGATCTCCGCTGGCATGCGGATGTCGTGATAAGGCAGGCTCAGCCGCAACACTGAAATCCCCAGCATGTTAAGCAGTTTGCAAAGGCTGACGTACGCAATCGCGTCCGCGTTCCAGTGCGGCAGCAGAACAATTGCGCGCCGCCCCTGCGCCGGGAACCAGCGCGCGTTCACCAAATTGTTTTCCGGATACGGAGTCTTGACCGGCGCAGTGAACCGCAAGAATTCAGCGGACGTTCCTTTCACTTTTGCTTCGAGCTTGGGGTCAGGAACTTCGCGCGTGGAAAAAACTTGAACTTCCCGCTTTTCCAAACGAAAGTCGGTCGGCTGCGTATAGGAATAAAACTCATCGCTCGAGGCGACGATGCGCCGGTTGAAATCCACCAAGAACTTGGCAGGATCCTCAGCAGCTTGACCCGGCTGCCAGCCATTCCGGCAAGGCCAGCCCTCAGCAAATTCCAAACCCCAGTCCAGCGGACGCACCACGCGGTTATTGTCCACCGACGTAAGGCGGTGTTCCCAGTCGTACATCCATTGTGCGTAGCGCGAGGGCATGGTCAATCTTCTAGTGTAACAAGCCGCCGGAAAGCAGCTTGGGTAGCAACCATTCAACGGATGCAATCGGCGGTTGGCGCTTGGCATTTCGTCTTTAAACGGGACGACTGTCGAAAAATGCTCGTTGTTTGTGACATCCGTCACCAGAAAATCCGGCTGCCAAGGACGATATTCAGCGTTGAAGTGACTTGTAAAAACTGCCCTTGAAGTGTAACTACATTTGGAGTTACAATGGATTTTGAATGGAACGAAGCCAAGGGCCGCTCCAACATCCGTAAGCACGGCCTCGACTTCGCTGACGCGGAAGAGATGTTTCGCGGGTGTGGTGGCGGTCGAGCCAGACACACGGGAAGATTACGGGGAAAAGCGATGGGTTGGGCTCGGCCTGATTCACGGTCGCATCACGCACGTGGTTTTCGCGGAGCGCGGACCGGACACGATTCGCATCATCTCGCTTAGAAAGGCAACCAAGCATGAAAGGGAACAATACGAAAAGGCGATCCAAGACCGACTGGAAGAGGGTTGATGCGCTCCAGGATTCCGATATCGATTTTTCTGATTCGCCCGAACTCGGCCCTGATTTCTTTAAGAACGCGATAATTTGGCCCGGACCGAAGAAACAGATCACATTGCGCGTCGATCCTGACGTGCTGACGTTCTTCCGCAAGCACGGCCGGGGCTACCAGACCACGATCAACGCCGTATTGCGGAAGTATATGGAAGGTAGAAAGGCGCTTTTATCCTCCCAATCGAAGGGCGGGGAGCGGGGCGCCGCCAGCAGACATCAAGGTCCCTCGCTTCGCTCGGGATGACACTCTCGATGGGGACCCCGCTAGTTTCCGTACCTTCGCGGCACGCGTTTCGAAATATTGCACAGGATCTCGTAGGGAGAACTGTTCGCCCAGCGCGCATGCTCCAGCGCATCCACGCTCAATCCATCTCTGCTTCCCAGCAAAATTACTTCATCGCCAACCGCGATCCCGGGAATGCCTGTGACATCCACGAGCGTAAGGTCCATCGAGATGCTGCCGATGATGGGCGCATAATGATCGCGGACAATCACGCGTCCGCGATTCGAAAGCTGCCGGTTGTATCCATCTGCGTATCCCACCGGAAGCACGGCAACGTGCGCCGGAGCTTTCGTCACGTAGGTTCCACCGTAGCCTAGCGGTTGATTGGCGGCGAATTTTCGCATGGAAAGAATGCGCGTCTTCCAGCTCAGCACCGGCTTCACCGGAAGGCGCAACGTTCCTCCGCTCACTTCCCTGCCCGCACGCTGAAACGGCAAATAATATCCATACAACGCAATGCCTGGACGCACCATATTGTTCCAGGTCTCGCGCCGCGAGATAAGCGCGCCGGTGTTTGCCATGTGCACTAGCGCCGGATCAAAGCCGGCCTCTCGCACCATGCGCTGCGCTTCGTCGAATCGGCGCGCCTGTTCAGCTACCGACGGCGCATCCATGATTTCAGAAGATGCCAGGTGAGTTGAGAGTCCTTCCAGAATCAAGTGTCGAGCGGCTTGCAGCGCCTTTAGAACCGCGGGTAGCTCATCCACCGACACGCCCAGCCGCCCCATTCCAGTATCCACCTTCAAATGCACAGCCTGGCGGATATTTCCCGAAGCAGCGGCAATTTCCAGAGCCTCAATATGCCACGGCTCCCACACCGTGGGTGTAAACCGAAGGCGGACGATCTCACTCTCTTCACCGCGCCAGAAACCGGTCATCAGCAGAATTCGCGACTCAATACCCGCGTCACGCAGTGGGATCGCTTCGTCGAGAGAGGTGACTCCCAGCCAGCGTGCGCCTTCGTCCCGAAGCGCACGCGAGCATTCCACCGCCCCGTGGCCGTAAGCGTCTGCCTTTACTACCGCGCATACAGTCACGTCCGCTCCCGCATGCTTCAGTACCGTGCGGAAGTTTTGCCGCAAGGTGGCGAGCGACACTTCCGCCCAGGTGGGGCGGGTCGCCACGCGGCTCAGGATTTCTGCAGTTGTCGCCACTGCGCTCGATTATAGCGGGAGCACCGGATGGTCTCAGGTTACCCTGGGGCTACTCCCGTCCGCGCCCACGAGCCTCGAGACCGCTCAATTTCCGGCCAGCGAGAAGTTCACCGTGATCTGTGTCTCCACTTCGACGGGCTCATTGTTCAATATGTAAGGCCGGTAACGCCACTGTTTGACTGCTTCAATGGCAGCAGGCGCCAGCACGGGATGGCCCGATAGAAGCCTGAGATTCTCAATCGATCCGTCTTTGCTGATGATGGCCTGCAGCAAGACAGCTCCCTGAATGCGTGCGCTGCGTGCCAGCCCCGGATACGTGGGCTGCACTTTGCGAATAAGGTTTCCCTCACTCATGTGCGAAATGCGAAGCGGAGCGACAGTGCCTGCCGGTCGCATCGCTGGCAAAATCGGGCGCGAATCGCCCACAAACAAGTTGCGGACCCCGCTGGGATCACCGCCTCGTGTCCCTGGGACTGCGGCACCTGGGCCTCCAATATATGGCGGGGCATCTTCGCCCTCCGCCGGAATGCCCGTTGGAATTCTCGATGGCGCTGTGAACGTGATTGGCGCAGTTGTGAGCGGTGTTGTGCCGTGTGGACCTGGAGATATTCTGATTGCAGTAGGGGCATCCAAAGGCTGGCCCCAACTGATAAGCGTTGAAATTTGATGAAACGAAGGCAAGCCCGCCGGCCGAAGCAGCGGCAGCACCAGCAGTGCAGCCACCGCCAGCGCCTGCAAACTAAACGATGTTAAGGTCGTCAATCCGCGGCGCGAGCGATTGTCCCATGGGGAATTGAGTGTGCGGTCGAACATGGTGTCCTCCTAACTTGAATGCGTTACAGCTAAGGACACCGCGACTTGCCCGCGGGACTGCGGGGAACTAAGAAAAAAGGCCGCGCTTAGCGCGGCCCTTTCGGAAACTTTCACGACACCGGCGGTGTCGCGAAAACTACTTAGGCGGTTCGGTTGACTTGGGCGCCGCAGGTTTGGGAGCCGTCGGCCTCGGAGCCGCAGGCTTGGCGGCCGCTCCAGACGCCGCAGGCGGCGCAACGCCGGACTGCGTGTTATACAAGTCCACCACAGCCTTCGTGATGTCTGACTTCTCTCCGTCGTACCACAGCACCGGACTTTGCGGCCAGGGATTCGACGTGTCGACAATCATCGCAAAGCCTGTATCCTGCGCGTGCTTTACGATCACCGGCGCCATCTTCTGCAAAATGCGCTGAAAGATTTCCTTTTGCTGGTTCTGCGCATCTTCCTGGGCGTCCTGCACCTGGCGGTCGAAGGTCTTCTTCTTGGTCTCGATCTGTTTGACCAGAGTGGCGCGGGCGTCTTCATTGAGCTTGTCGCCCTGAGTCTGCAGTTGCTTTTGCAGATTTTCGAGCTCGTCGTTCTGTCCCTTTAGCTCATTTTGTTTTGGCTCCAGCTTCTTTTTCAGAGCTTCGAAGTCACGCTGGCCTTCATTGGTCCCGATCACGGCCTGCTCGATGTTGATGGTTCCGATCTTGGAACCGGGTCCGGTTGCAACAGGTGCAGAAGCCGCGGGAGAACCGGTTGCCGGCGAAGCGCCCGCACCTGTTGGAGCGGCCGCACTGGTTTGGGCGAATGCGGAAATCATTGAGACAACCGCAATGGCCAGGATGGAGCGCAGAAACTTGCTTGTCATCGTATCGCTTAAACTCCTTGGAACATTGTTCCGGTGGATATGGTTCCGGTAAGGTCCGGGAATGAACTGTGATTAACGAATCGAAATTAACGAATCGAAATTAACGAATCGAAATTAACGAATCGAAATTAACGAATCCTGATTAACGAATCTTGATTAACAACGCTGGGCTGCACTCACCAGGTCTTTGCTTCTTAAAGCCGCCGCACCGGATGCCAGCGTCACACGCCACCGTTGCGGACGCATCGTCCACCCTGACCATCTTCTGTATGGCGTGGATAACAGCAATTATAGAGAGCAGCCTCAGTTGCCGTCAAACTTTCTATTGCACGAAATAACTTAGAACGTCGTAGCCACGGTGAAGCGGAACGTCTTGCGCGGCTCCCGCAACTGAAAACTTGGCGAATAAGTAATTCGCGCCAGGTTATAGGTGTACGCGCCCGCAGCCGTTAACTGGCAACCAGTTTTCGGATTGCAAGTTTGCGGAAACATTCCCGGCGTAATCGGGATCGGCGGGTTCGCCTCACTATTCAGCCGCAGCGGGTTATACGCCCAATAAATCCGGAACGGGGCGTTGATCACCGGCAGAAACATCTGTAACTCAAGGCCAGTCGACATTCTGGGGCGCCAGTTGGTCGAGCCCAGCACCTGCAGATCCTGCGACGGCGGCGGGTTCAATATTGAGCCCAGGGTGCAGGTATTGGCGGCGGCTGTTTGCAAAAGCTGGGGACATCCGAAAGCCGTGCCGACCACGCTCTGATACTGCTGCTGGGCAATCTGCAATTGCGACTTCCGCACAATCGGGTCAATCCCAAGGTCCATGAACGGAGCCAACGCCACCGGCCCGTAAATCGTGATGCGATACTCCACGTTGGTGACTACGCTCAAATCACCGCCTGGAAATGTGATTTGATCGATGGGGATCGGTATGGTCACGTTTCCCGCGCGCGGGTTCTGGGGATCTTTGAGGACCGGCACTCCCGTGGGACTCGTCAAGGTAATCGCTCCTACGCTCGGCAGGAACGCCACCGGAGACACCGAGCGTATATCAAAGCCGCGCAGGTCATTTTCGCCGCCCATGTAGGCACGCTGGAAGGGCGGCGCAACCAATCCCCCGAAACCGCTGATGAACGATCCCTGAAAATTAAACCCGATTGCGTTCCGGCGGTTCTGCACCGGAATAAATTTCTTGTATTGAACAATCGGCCGAATCGACCGAACTGTTCCTCCCAAACCCGCGAACTCAGCTCCCACGGTAAACTGCTGGCCGTGATGAGGAGAGATGGGGCTATCGATGGTGTTCGTCGAGAAGTTAGGGAATATCTTGCTGGTGATGATTCCATTCAGCGCATTGGGGCCGGAAATACCGCGGAAAGCGAGAAACTCGAATAGATTCTTGGATGCAGTGCTCAGGGCCAGCAGCGACGAGCGGTCGAATGAATAGGTAATGCCCACGCGTTTGAAGGAGCGCCGCAACGGGTAGCTCAGCGACAGCGTGAATCCCGCGCTCGACTGCGTGTAATTCTGCAGGTTCTGCAACACCACATTAGACAAATTCAAATTTTGCCCGCTAAAGATGGAGAGTTGCCGCGCCTGATCGTACTTAATCTTGTTGAAGTACACGTTAAAACCAAACTGCAACGGACGGTCAAACATGTAAGGCTGAGTGAAACCGAAGCGCACGCTTCGCGCCAGGTTCCCGAGGCTGGCCTGAACTTGAAGGGTCTCGCCTAAGCCGAGAAAGTTGTTAGTCGAATAATTGATGCCGACGAAGGCGCCTTCCAGCCCGCTAACGCCTCCGTTCAAGCCGATGCTGTTCTTGCCCTTCTCTTTAACCTTTAACGTCAGGTCGACCAGTCCGTCTTTCTCATCCAACTGGCGCACCGTGATATTCGGGTCGTCGGGCTTTAACTGGTCGAAGTATCCCAGTTGATTCAGGCGCAACAAGCTCAACTCCCAGAGACGCGAGTTGTAAATATTCCCTTCCTCAAGCGCGACTTCACGCCGAATCACTTTATCGCGCGTCGTAGTGTTGCCCTGGAACTCAATGCGGCGGACGTAGAACTGCTTCCCTTCATCGACGTCAATGTCGAGAAAGATCAATTTCTTTTCGTCGTCAAAGCGGGTTTCAGGAATCGAAGTGAAGTTGATGTACCCTTGCTCGCCGTAGGCCTTGCGCAGGTTCTCAAGCCCCTTGGCCACTTTCTCTTTACTGAAAACTTCTCCATCTTTGATCGGAAAAATGGCGCGCAGAGCCTTGGTGTTCCCAACCGCTTTATTGTTCTTAAATGAAATCCCGCCCAGCGTGTAGCGGTCGCCCTCTTCGATGGGCATGGTTATATCGACCGCTTTGCCGGCTTTGCCCTGCAGTAACGGGATGTGAGCGCCGGTGTGGCCGGTGTCGTGAATCTCCGCTTTGGGCTGGTTAACGATGACTTTGAAATAGCCCCGGTTCTGGTATTCGTTGCGGACGCGCTCGGTGTCTTCGTCGAGTTTGGTGGCGTCGTAGGTTCGAGCGAAGATGTTCTCCAGAAAAATCGAGTGCGGGACGCCGATGGGCCGAAGATTCTTCATGGCGTATCGCAAGGTTCGAGTGCTCACGTTCTTGTTGCCTTCGAACTTGATCTTGCCCACCTTAACCTTCGGACCCTCTTTGATGACAAACGTCAGCCCGATCGCGGCTGGCGGAATCTGGCGAATCTCGGTCCGGATCGTGGAAAATTGCCGGCCGTGTTCCGCCAGCAGCCCTTTGATCGCGACTTCTGCTTTCTTGACCTTGGTCGGGTCATACTGACTCTCTACCGCCAATCCAACCTTCGCCAACTTGAAGCGATCCAGAACGTCACTGGTGGAAACCGAACTCAGACCAACGTAATTGATCTCGCGAACCGTCGGTTTCTCTTTGACTTGAACGATCAGCCGCCAGCCCTTGTTGGGAGTCTGTTCGCGGGTAAAGCGGATGTCCTCGAAATAACCGGTGTTCCAGAGGGAGTTGAAATCGCGCTCCAGGGCGGCGGTGTCGTAAATGTCCCCCGCGTGAGTAAAAATGCGTGCGCGAACGGTTTCAGCAGGAATGCGGCGGTTTCCCTGGATGTCGATCTCGGAGATAACGTCGCTCTGCGCCCAGCCTGCGGTCGAGAAAAGCAGGGCTAGTATGAAGCCAACTCCCCCACGGAGAAGGTTTCTTCCAAGCCAAAGCCATACGAATGAAGAAGATGGACGATCAGCAGCGCCGTAACTACCTGGGCTGCGCCCGGACACAACACTGTCTGCATGAGAACAAAAATGAATCGCTACGACCTCAGACTCTGGGATGTAGGAAAACGATCATTATACGTAGAGAAACGGAAAGCGTCCAAGTTGCGACTGCTGCCGGCGGTTCATGGAATGAATTTAGATGACTCCACCTCAACCAAGACGGAATAAAACGTGGCCGAGTTGCCTAGGTCGGAAAGTTTTTCTGAAGTGAGGACGTTAATGTTGCGAGATCCCGGTGTCAACTTGGCCCAATTCAACCTCGCCGAAACCACTCCCGGTTGAACGGCGCCATCCACCCGAGCCCTAAGGAAGATTTCTCCTCGGTTGTTGTACACCTTCACGGTATCTCCATCGCGAATTCCGCGCGTTCGGGCATCGCTCGAATGCATTTCGAGAAGATTCGTTTCCTCCATGGCCTGGACCGACGGCAGATTAGAAAAACTTGAGTTGAGAAAATTGTCAGCCTTGCGTGCTAAAAGCTCGAGCGGAAATGCCGTTTTTTTGCCGTGACGGGATTCTTGAGGAACTATGAACTCGACAACAGGATCTAGCCCTTGCGCCTTGATCGCTTCGCTGTAGAGTTCAGCCTTGCCCGAAGGAGTGCGGAAGCCGCCGTGAGCAAATGGAAGAAAAGGCTCCGCTTTAGCGTCCGCACCTATCGCTTGCGACCCGGAAGCCGGAAGCCGAGCGCCGGTCTCCGCAAAATTCAGCCGCACCTGCCGCTCCCGTTGAAGTCGCCCACGATCGATTCCCTTCAACCATGGATTCTCCGAGTCCAGGGCACCGTCGATCATCTCGTCGATGCTCTCTCTGAAACATGGATCGTCGAATCCCATGCGCATGGCGAGCGCCCGGAATAGTTCAACGTTCGAGCGGCACTCGCCCAAAGGCTCAATCGCCCGGTCTGACACCTGGACGAAGTAGTGGCCATAAGCGGTTTGCAGATCCTTGTGCTCGAAGAATGTCGTCGCCGGCAATACGATGTCGGCGTAGTCGGTGGTGTCGGTGAAGAACTGCTCGTGAACCACGGTAAATAAGTCAGGTCGCTCGAGCCCGCGGATCACTTCATTATGATTCGGACAGACCGCCGCTGGATTTGAGCTGTAGACGAACAATGCCTTCAGCGGCGGATCATCCAAAGTGTTCAGCGCCTTGCCTAGTTCAACCATGTTCACGGATCGTGCCGGTCGTTGAAGTCCCTCTGGCTTGAGGTCGGGACGCGTCAGCGCAATTTTGTTCAGTCCGAACGCGCCGCTGGTCGACATCTGCAGGCCGCCGCCGACTTCCTTCCACGATCCGATGATGCAAGGCAGCATGGCGACCGCGCGCGTCGCCATCCCGCCCCCCTCGGACCGCTGCACGCCATAATTTAGCCGGATGACCGACGGACGCACCGTGGCATACTCCCGCGCCAGCTTACGAATGTCTTCGGCGGAGATTCCCGTCCATGGCGCCACACGCTCCGGCGGGTAAGCCTTCACTTTTTCGCGCAGCGCATCAAAGCCGAGCGTGTGCTTCGCCACGTAATCCGCATCGTGCAGACCTTCGCCGATGATCACATGCATCATGGCCAGCGCGAGCGCACCGTCTGTGCCAGGATTGATCGGCAAGTACCAATCGGCGCACGCCGCGGTGCGCGTGCGATACGGATCAATTACCACCAGCTTCGCGCCCTTGCGCCGCGCTTCCTCGATGAAAGGCCACAAGTGAACATTGTTTCCATGAATGTTCGAGGCCCACGCAATGATGTAACGGGAATGGACGAACTGCTCAGGCTCGGTTCCGAGTTTCGCGCCTAGAACGGAGATCAACCCCGCCTCACCCGCCGCCGAACAAATCGCGCGCTCCAGCTGTGAAGCGCCGAGCCGGCCGAAGAATCTGCGATCCATCGAAGCGCCATTCAGTGCCCCGAGCGTTCCGCCGTAGGAGTACGGCAGAATCGCCTCGCTGCCGAACTCGGTGATGATCGCGCGAAAGCGGGTGGCAATCTCATCCAAGGCCTCGTCCCATGTAATCCGCTGCCAAGCTTGTGTGGGCGCGGGCGACTTGCCGGCGCTTGCCGCATCGGAATGCCCCTTCGCCGCAATCCGTCGCATCGGGTACAGCACCCGGTCCGGCGAATAAACCCGATCCAAATACTTCGCGACTTTCGCGCACAAAAATCCGCGCGTCACCGGATGCTCAGGATCCCCCTGAATCTTCGTAGCCTGCCCGTCCTCCACGGTAATCAGAACTCCGCAAGCATCGGGGCAATCGTGCGGACACGCGGCATGGACCACTGTTTTCATAAATTCAATTTCTAGATTATAAGGGTGGAGGGCGCATGCAGCACAAAGGCACCCGCATTTTTGCGGATGCCCTAACTTGGATGCGGAAGAGATGACCTACTTGAGTTCCAGCACTTCTTTTTCTTTCGCCTTGCTCATCTCTTCCATCTTTTTGATTTCGTCGTCGGTGAGCTTCTGAATTTCATCGAGCGACCGCTTCTCGTCGTCTTCATTAATCTTTTTGTCCTTCATCGCCTTCTTGATGGCATCGTTGCCATCGCGCCGGATATTCCGAACTGCCGTGCGATGCTCTTCCAGTACCCGGTGCAGATGCTTCACCATCTCCTGACGCCGCTCCTGGGTAAGCGCGGGAACCGGCACGCGGATCAGCTTTCCGTCGTTCATCGGATTCAACCCTAGTTCCGCGCCACGTATAGCCTTCTCAATCGCCCCTACCTGCGATGTATCGAACGGCTGCACCGTTATCATCTGCGGCTCGGGAGCATGAACCTGCGCGATCTGATTCAGCGGCATCTGCGAACCGTAATAATCGACGCTCACGCTGTCCAGCATGTGCACCGAAGCGCGCCCGGTGCGCGTCGACGCCATCGCTTTGCGGAAATCTTCGACGGCCTTCTCCATGCGCGTCTTGAGTTGTACGTACGTTTCTTTCAGGCCCGGAATCGCGGCCATGGTGGGTGGGGCCATATCGGTCAGCTCCGTAAGATGAGAGATATCAAAACGTTAAATTATAAACCGAATGAAACCTTGGCCACGGATTTACACGGATCCTCACGGATTTTAAAGACTTTGTTTTAAGTTTGATCCGTGAAGATCCGTGCAAATTCGTGACAGAGCTTTACGCGCCTACTCGCGATCCAATCTTCTCGCCGGTAAGCACTCGCCGAATATTCCCATGCTGGTTCAGGTTGAAGACGATGATCGGCAGGTTATTGTCCTTGCATAAGCTGATCGCGGTGGAATCCATTACCTTCAGCCCCAGCCTTAGAACATCCATATAGGTGATATCTGCGAATTTCTTGGCGTCCTTCACTTTCATGGGATCAGCGTCATAGATTCCATCCACCTTCGTGGCTTTGAGAATCGCGTCGGCCTTGATTTCCATGGCGCGCAGGGACGCCGCAGTGTCGGTCGAGAAGTAAGGGTTGCCAGTACCGCCGGCGAAAATCACCACGCGGCCTTTTTCGAGATGCCGGATGGCGCGTCTTCGAATGAACGGCTCGGCCACCTGATTCATTTCGATTGCGGTTTGCACACGCGTGTAAACTTTCTGTTTTTCGAGCGCATCCTGCAGAGCCAGGGCGTTGATCACCGTGGCCAGCATTCCCATGTGATCGGCGGAAACGCGGTCCATGTCTCGAGCCTGGTCGGCTACGCCACGAAAAAAGTTGCCGCCACCCACCACGATCGCGAGCTGCACGCCGAGCTTGTGCACGTCGGCTAATTCCGCCGCGACTTCATGGATGCGGGCGGTATCGACGCCGAAACCTTGGTTAGCAGCGAGGGCCTCTCCGGAGATCTTGAGCAGAACGCGTTTGAAGGCAGGGGTCGTCATAAGTAGCGCCGGGGAAACGTAGCGCCGGCGTCCCGCCGGCTGTCGCGAGGGCGTCTCGCCCTCGCCTGAAGCGAAAAAAAAGGCGCCCGAAGGCGCCCGGAACTATTCCGCTTTCTGTTCGGCGGGCTTGGTGGTAGCGACAGTCTCGCCGGCATCGCCTACTTTAAAGCGCGCGAAGCGGCGCACGCTGATGTTCTCGCCCAGCTTGCCAATCTTCGCAGCGATCAGTTGCGCAATCGACATAGTTTGGTCTTTGATGAAAGGCTGCTCCAACAGGCAGACTTCCTCATAAAACTTTTCCATCTTGCCCGCAACCATCTTCTCCGCAATATTCTGCGGTTTGCCGGATGCGACAGCCTGCGCCAGATAAATATCCTTCTCGCGCTCGAAATCAGCCTTGGTCACATCTTCTTTGCGCACAAATTTCGGATCGCTCGCCGCGATGTGCATGGCGATGTCGTGCACCAGTTCCTTGAAGTCCTCGGTACGCGCCACGAAGTCGCTCTCGCAGTTCACTTCCACCAGCACGCCAATCTTGCCACCGGCGTGAATGTAGCTGGTGACCGCGCCTTCGCTGGTCACGCGCGTCGCTTTCTTGGCCGCAACCGAAACGCCCTTCTTGCGCAGGATCACGACCGCCTGCTCCATATCGCCTTTGGCCTCGGTCAGGGCCTGTTTGCAATCCATCATCGGAGCCCCGGTCTTTTCCCGGAGGTCTTTCACTTGTGCCGCAGAAATATTCACAGCAGTAGTACCCATATGAATGAAGATCCTTCTCGATATTCGTAGAGACGTAGCTTGCTACGCCTCTTCCTCTCACCACAAAAGACGTTGCCAGCAACGTCTCGACAATTGGATGCTGCCTAACAAACTTTGACCCGCGCCGGACGACCCGCGCGGGTCAGAAAATTTCACGTGCCCGGTTTTTACTAGGTACTAGGTACTCGCAACTCGCCACCAACTAAACCGTCTGGCTCTCCACCTTCGGAACTTCAACCTCGTCCTCGTTCGCAACCGGCTTCTTATGCGTACCCGGACCCAGCACTTCTTCCATGCTGATATTTTCGCCAATGTCCGCCAGATCAGAAGCGGCCGCCGCTTCCTGGGCGCGAAGTTCGAGCGCTGCTGCGGCATTTTCCGCCGCCTGCATCTCGCGAGCCTGCGCCTGTTCCGTCGCCGCAGTCATGTCGGCGACCTGCTTATCGGTCATCAACTGCGCGCCTTCGGCAATCGACTCCGAAATCTTCGAAGTAAACAGCCGGATCGCGCGCAACGCATCGTCGTTGCCCGGAATTACGTAATCCACTTCACTGGGATCGCAATTCGTGTCAACGACCGCGACCACCGGGATGCCCAGCTTGCGCGCCTCGCGCACCGCAATCTGTTCCTTGTTCGAATCGATCACGAACACCGCATCGGGCAACCGGCTCATGTTCTTGATGCCAGCCAGGTTGGCCTGCAGGTGCTTGCGCTCGCGTTCGAGCTTGATCACTTCTTTTTTCGGCAGTAGCTCGTAGCGGCCATCAGTGGCCATTTCGTCGAGCTCCTTCAGCCGCTTCACCGACTTCTGCACCGTGATCCAGTTGGTGAGAAGTCCGCCCAGCCAGCGCTGGTTGATGTAGTAGCCGCCACACTTGGTAGCCTCTTCGGCGATGGCGTCCTGCGCCTGGCGCTTGGTGCCCACGAACAGCACAATCTTGCCGTCGGCCGCCAGTTCCTGGACAAATTTCGACGCCTCTTTGAACATCTTCAGCGTCTTTTGCAAATCGATAATGTAAATCCCGTTGCGCTCTCCGAAGATGTATTCCTTCATCTTGGGATTCCAGCGCTTCGTCTGATGCCCGAAGTGAACACCCGCTTCGAGCAACTCCTTCATGGTGATAGTAGCCAATGAACCTCCTTATTCAGTCTGCATCGGGAAGCTAGTTCTCAGTACCGAGTACCCAGTACCCAGCAAAAACCGCTGGCAACTAGGTACTGGCAACTGGGTACCGCTCTCCGATTGCCATTCCCGTCCCCGCGCCGCGAGGCACGAGAAGAATTGAACACCTAAAAACAGCTATAAGCTTCTAGCTTTTAGCCAAATCTAAAAACCCTTGTCATTCCGAGCAACCTTGGTTTTGCTCGCCACCAAACTCTTTAGCGCTTCGAGAACTGGAAGCGTTTACGCGCGCCCTTCTGGCCGTACTTCTTTCGTTCCTTACCGCGGGGGTCACGGGTCACCATGCCCTCAGCCTTCAGCTTGCCGCGCAACTCCGCATTGAACTGCATCAAGGCGCGCGCAATTCCGAGCTTCACCGCATCGGCCTGTCCGCGAACTCCGCCGCCAAGAACGCTGGCGACAATGTTGAACGAAACAGCCGTATCGGTAGAAGCGAGCGGCGCTTTTGCCGCGGAGCGCTGCGCCGGCGTCACAAAATACTCTTCGAACTCACGCCCATTCACCTTGAAACCGCCGCTGCCCGGACGCAGATACACACGCGCAATCGCCCGCTTCCGCCGTCCCGTTCCGTAATACTGCACCAATTCTGCCATTTAGCTTTTAGCTCCTAATCTTGTTGTGATCCTGAGCGCAGCCGTTCTTCAGGCGAAGCGAAGGATCTCCTGCTTAACTCTTCCCGCTGTACGCCCGCACTTCCAATTTCAGGTCCTGCGGCTTCTGCGCCTCGTGCGGATGCTTGTCGCCCTTGTAAACATTCAGCTTCGACAGCATATGCGCCGCCAGCTTGTTCTTCGGCAACATGCGCCGCACCGCGTCTTCAATAATCTGCTCCGGCTTCCGCGCCAAACGCTTGCGATAATCTTCAGTGCGCAGCCCGCCCGGATACCCGGTGTAATGGTGATACTGCTTCTGCTCCGACTTCACGCCGGTGGTGCGAATCTTCTCGGCATTCACCACAATCACGTGGTCGCCGGTATCCAGAAAGGGCGTGTACTGCGGATTTTCTTTGCCCATAAGGATGCGCGCCACTTGCGAGGCCAGCCGCCCAAGCGTCTGCCCATCCGCATCCACGACGAACCACTTGCGCACAATTTCCCCCGGTTTGGGGAAATAGGTAGACATCTGAATTCTCCCAGAGTGATAAAAATTGCGAAACGCGATTGAATATTACAAAGAAGACCGCTCGTTGATTCCCCGGCGAGGACGCCAGACCATCAGGCGGGCAACCGCGAGACTTCCCAAAGTCTTAAAGATACCGTAGGGCGCAAGAGATTGTCAACGCAGAGTTAATGAAGGTGTTGTCTTAAATAGCGTGTTGCTGGAAAAGGAGTGGAATGGGTACGGATTTCATGGCTGATACTACCAATTCGTCAGTTGCTTCACAATTGAGGGATCACCAACGGCCACGGGTGGCACTAAGTGACCTTGAGGGCAGGTGGCTGGCTGCGTGGCATTTAACAAGAACAGCCGTACTTCGTTGGGCGATAAGAAATGTTCGGCGCTGGTATACGCTTCGAAGCGTCGTCTGCAATGTTCGTGGGCACATTCAAACACTCCGCGCCATAGAACATCAATCGGTAACGCTTGGTCTGGCGCTTGAACGGGATCAAGCCGGACATCTTGTGCCGTGTAGTCGAACCGTCGCTCACAGTTACGGCATACGATCATTAGAGACCAAGTACCCGTGGGTTGATCTTGTGGATTCTCAGGTGTTCCTGTTGGGTTTCGACGCGGGAGCGCGATGGGCTTTTGACAACGCTGGCAGCGCATCCTCCACAACTGCTCCATCATGCGAAACCTCTACGCCGAGTGAAGTAATTCCTGAATGCTCCAAACATGATCCGCAATCCCCGCTTCCATCGCGGGAGTAACTCTGAGGCTGGAATGAACGCGGCAGAAATTATAGTACGCGAAGTGCAGAGCGACAGCGGCTTTCAGGTGCGACAGCTTCTTGCTGAACGCATTGGTGAGTCGCGTAAATCGGCGCATCGCCATTCGCATGGTCAGGTTCTGCCGCTCTACAAACGAAGTGCTGATATGGTCGGGGTCGGGATCGCCTTGTCGAACCTTGGATATAACCCCCGAGATCCGTGGTGGGGAGTACCGCGCTTCGGGAGTATCGAACTGCCCGTAGTCGCCAAACATTTTCGTCAACTGTGCGAAGTCTACATCCGTACCGAAGCACTCGGGAACGGTTACGGTGTAGTGGTTCAGCCCGTCCGTCGTGAGCTGGACGCGATTCGCAAGGCGCTTGTGCAAGTCCCAAAGGAAAGCCCACGTATCAGGACGCACGCGCTTGCCGATGCGGAACGAAGGAACAAGCTTGGTTTCCGCGTCAATGGCCACGTAAATCCATTGGTCACCAAGTTCGGGCGAATCTCCGCTACGCACGTTGCGCCGTTTCTTGCCGACGTAGGTCCAAATTTCGTCAACCTGCAAATACCTGGGGCTGAGATTTCGCATTCTCGCATCCATCAGTCGGTTGCTGCGTTCGCCAGCGACAAGCAAGAGGCGCATGATCGTGTTGCGGTTGAGTCCGGTGAGTCGTTCTGTGGATCGGATCGAGCATCCTTCCAACAGGCAATGCAGGGCGCGTTCTGCCGCATCGGGATTCGCGGCCATCGTGTCTCGGGTAAGTTTGGTGTGGGGTTCGCAGAAAGTAGCAGAACAGGATTGACAACGCCATCTCTGGACGCGAGTCTTTCCGAAATAGCCGAACCGCTTGCAGTCTTGGTGGTTACATCGGGTGCAGGTCATCTGATTTCTCCGCTTGCGTTATGCGAAGAAACCAGCCAAAATAGCTTGTGGTCTGAGGCGTGGGTCACTCCGCGCTTTGGATTAGCCCCGCCTACGGTTCGAGCCGCAGACGGGGCGCATTACGTTAAGGTTTACCCGCTAGGGTGGATAAACGGTTACTTCCACCGTTGGACCGTTAGCAGTGAATCTGATCTGAATCACGATTCTCACTGTGTTCCGCCTTCCTACCGCGCAGTGTTGACCGCACTGCGCGGATTGTATTCAACGCGAAAGTCATTTCCTTCTCTTAGCCTCGGCCTCTGTTATAACGGGGTATTCCGAGAGCATCCTCTCAGCAATTTGTCCAACGCTCTCCATCGCTTTAACGTAGGCAGTGCGGCCATCCGAGCCGAGGCTGGCGTGAACCTCGCGCTGTCTCTGCAATCGCTTGAGTGTATTGTGGACGTGGATGAGCATCGTTTTAAGATCGGAACCAGAATCGGAGAGTGCGTCCCTTACCTCCACGGCTGTGACGGCCCTCGGGTAGTTAGCACTCACCACGGTTCGCACGCGATCCGTAAATCCCGCAGGTGTCGAATCAAGATCGGGAGGAACAACCAGAGGCTCTCTGCTTTCCTGTGCCAGTGTCTGGATAGCTTCCAGCGCCTTAGTCACATTGGCGATCTGGCGGTCCAATTCGTCTCTTTGGCCAACAAGCCGTCTGAGTTCCTCTTCAAATTCAGCGGCAGTGGCCGTATAGTTAGGCATGAAATTGAGGTTAACGCAAATGGAAAAACGTGTCAAGGAAAATGTATTAACCAAGTGGGATGGGTTAATACACGATGCAAAGCGACAAATTGACGATGCTAAAGGGCGGATAGATGCCCTGCGGAAGACGATACGGAATCTGGAGCAGTTACGCGATTCCGGACAACCGTGGCCCAAGAAACCGAGGACGGCGTAGACTCCCATGGCATGGCTGAAGAATCGAAGTCGCAGCGTTTGGAGCGGCAAGCTGTCTGGTGGTTTGCGGCCTGCGGCGTAGGAGCTGGAATCATTATTGGTTCGATCTTGGCGTTGGGGCTTATGCGGTTCTGGCGTCCAAGCGCAGTCGAAGGCTTCTGCGAATTTATCGGTGTCGTGATTATTGCCGTAGGCATCGCAATGTCGTTCCTTTGCGACAAGAAAGCAAAGTGGGCGAAGGACGACGGTGATCCGAAGGCAACTTGACCGCCATTCAACTAAGTCAGCAACACAGTGTTTAAGACACTACCTTAATGAACGTAATGTCCTGGTTGCCCATATTGATTCGTGCTAGTATTCCGCCCCATGGCAGCGCCATTATCGGCCGTTCGCCGTCTCGCATCCCTGGCGATCGCGCTCACAACGCTGTTCGTCTTCGGCGCGGACGAAACCGGTCAAGCCGCCCCGCGCTTCCGCGCCAAAACCACAACCGGCGACCAGTTCAACAACGCATCGGTCAAAGGCAAAGTCGTGCTCTTCGAGTTCTGGACCACCTGGTGCCAGTACTGCGAAGCTGAAGCCGAACTGGTCGACGACATGGCCAAGGAATTCGCCGACAAAGGCCTGATCGTGCTCGCGGTTGACGTCCTCGAGCCCGATCAAAAGGTGAAGAAATATCTCGCCGAGCACCCGCGATCCGTTCCCATCGTGCTTACTAAAGACACCAATCTTGCCGCCATGTACAACGCGCAGAGCTATCCGATCTATGTAGTGATCGACCGCGACGGCAACATCGCCGGCGAACAACGCGGTGCCGCTGGGGAAAGAGCATTGCGGCGTCTGTTGAGCCGGGCAGGAATCGAAGCGAAGCAGGAATCGGAAGAATAAAGAATTACGGTCTGTCTTAAGTAAGCACCAAACCTGTTACTCATAAGCCAGCGCCTCAATCGGATCTTTTCCTGCCGCCTTGAACGCCGGATACAGTGCCCCTGCGATCGCTCCAACCACCGCAACAATCATGGCGCGTACGACCCAGTCTCCACTCACCACAACCTGTACCAGCGGAAAGCGCTGCCGGATTCCCCAGCTCGCCGCAAAACTGAAAACAATCCCCAACCCGATGCCCACCATAGCCAACAGCCCCGTCTCCCGCAGGATCGCGTTTACGATATAGAACTTCGACGCGCCCATCGCTTTCAGAATTCCAATCTCGCGCGTGCGCTCCATCACCGCCGCATACATCGATTGGAAAATCACCAGAAAGCCGATGATCAGGCTCACCCCAATCACGACGCCGATGAACGGCCGGAATCCCGGCAAGCTGCTGGGCGTCATCATGCTGAGATATTCCTCGGTTGACTGCACGGAATACTTCTCCATGCCCGGCTGGCTCTTCACTTCTTTCACCACCGCGTCCGCGTTGGCCGGATCGTCGAGCTTCACATAAAAGACCGACGCCTTATCCTTCGCTCCAATCAGGTCCTGCAGAGTAGAGATCGGCAGAAACTTGCGCGCGCCGCGGCCATTCTCCACGACTCCGGAGACGCGGAATGGGTGGTTCAGAATTTCCATCGTGCTGCCGACCTTTACATTCTTCTGGCGCGCAATATAGTCGTCGACCAAAACATCATTCGGACCTTGAAATGGCCCACCGGCGATATATTGAAACGGCCCTCCTAAACCTTCGAAGCTTGGCAGATCGATTCCATCAATCACTTCCAGCGTGCCCGCCGTCGTAAGCTGCCAGATCACCGGGCTTACCACTTTCACATGCGGCAACCCGCGCAGAATATCGCCAACTTTAATAGGAACGGGCGCGCCACTGATGCCCGCTAAATTCGATGACCCTGGTGGCTGTACGATTACATCCGCGCCAATGCCGGCCGTGCGATTCTTGGAATCGTTCATGATGCCGTAGCACAGCCCAGCAATCAGCAGGATCAGCGCCACTTCCAGCGCAATAGCCACAATACTGATCAGCGACCGGATCGGCCGGTGCACCAGGTTCGCGACAATCATTCTATTCATCATCGGAGAAGAATAACCCCATACATCCAGTCATCCCGAGCGAAGCGAGGGACCTTGGTTCCTGCCGGTACTACCATACCGAATCGCGCCGGCGAAAACCAAGATCCCTCGCTTCGCTCGGGATGACAATTCTAATGAAAACAATCTGCTACGGATGATTTTCCGCTTGCGGCGGCGGTGTCACCGCGCTCGATTGCGGCTTGTCCAGATGCACCACGTCGGCCCCCGGCGGCTGCTCCAGTGCGAACTGATCATCCCGCAGCGGCTTGTTGATTTCCAGCTTCAACATATTCAGCTTGATGTCGTACTCTTCCTGCGGCCGAAAAATCTCAATGCGCGAAGCAAAACTGACCCCGTCGTACTCCTTGTAGTCCGCATAGCGGGCGTCGGTTATCAGATTTCCTTGCTCGTCATAGATGTACTGCCGATGAGGCTGCAGGTCGGTGCGGCTGAAAACAATCTTGCGAGACAGCTTCCATCCCTGGACGCTCTTTCGAATCACCACCAGTTCGTAGTCTGCCTGCAGCACTCGATGCCCCTTAGCGTCGTGCAGAATCTCGAAACCATTTTCGAGTACGGCAATCTCGTGCTCAGAATCGATGTGCCGGATCAGTAGCGCTTCATAAATATCCTGTGGCCGAAGGTTTTCCATGGGCTCGTCAACGTTATAGGTTTGCACTTCGTTGCGCCCGACCACGAAGCGGTTCTTCGGAGGAATCCACAGTTTAAACTCCTCCCCATTGCTGACCATATCGAAGGCCGTTGTGCGCACAATCGGCAGCAGCCCGATCATGTGGAGCATCTGCGGTTTGCGCGCCAGTACGTAACCGCGAATCTCTTTGTAGTCGGTGACCTGCCCCTTCTTTGCCCCGCCCGCGGACGTATCAATATCCACGGTGGCCTTCAGAGACTGTATTTTCTGCGCCTGTTCATTGATGGCGTCGATTAATCCCGCCTGTTTGGACTCCTTAAGGGGGGTCTTAGAGTAGGTCTCTTCCACTGGCCGGGTGCGAAGCAGACAACCCGCAGTGGGGAAAACTGCAAGAACTATGGCCAAAGTCCAGAGGGACGGCGTACGTCTCATGAAGTATCAGATGACTCCTAGGCCATTTGAGTATAGCGCGCCGAAAAGGGTGCAAAACCAGCGGCACCTGGCCCTTCGGGGAACAAGCATGGTCATGGGCCATGCTGCGCCACTATGCAAGCTAACCAGGCAGCTGGGGTCTTACTAAAGTCAATTCCGTTGCCCAGCGATCATCATCTAAACTGTGGCCAGAGATTAAAGATTAAAGATGCGCAAGATCGTCTGGCTCTTCCTCTTTATGATGCTGGCGGCCGCAGGCTGGTTCGCCTGGGCTCTTTGGATCCCCATTCCGCCGCCTCCGCAAACCTTTGTGATGCTGCATCCCGGCTACTCGACGCGCCGCATCGCCTACGAACTTAAACGCGCCGGAGTGATTCGCAGCGAGGAAGCCTTCATTCTCTGGCGCTATATCCGTCACCGGAACTCGCTGAAAGCCGGAGAGTATCTCTTCGACAAGCCGGCGAATACCATCGACATCCAAAAACGCCTGCGTCGCGGCGACGTTTATTTTCATACCGTAGTCGTGCCCGAGGGCTTCACTATGTTCGATATCGCACGCGCCGTCGAGGCCGCCGGACTCGGACCCGCGGCAGACTTCCTGAAAGTAGCGAAATCAGATACTTGGATGGTCTCGGACATCGCACCTGCCGCGCCCTCTCTGGAAGGTTACCTCTTTCCGGAGACCTACCAATTCAGCCGCATGCAAACCATGCACGATATCGCCGGCGAAATGACGTGCCAGTTCCGTATCGTGGCGCATCAGATCGGATTACTTCCCTCCAAGGAAGAAACGGCAGAAACGACGAAGAGCCGATCAAGTGAGTCAGGCAACTCACCTCGGATCTGCGCCGGTTTCATCACGGGTCAGATACGCGACCTCGACCAGCCTCAGATTGTGGTTCAAACTGATCTGGAACGCACGGTAATTATGGCGTCAATCGTCGAAAAAGAAACCGCCGTGGCCGAAGAACGCCCACTGGTCGCCAGCGTCTATTACAACCGCCTGGCCAAGAGAATCGCGCTCGACGCCGACCCCAGCATCATCTATGCGGAACTGTTAGCGGGAACATATTCCGGCGCGCTCCACCACGATGACATGCGCTTCAACTCTCCCTACAACACTTACACCCATGCCGGACTTCCGCCCGGCCCCATCGGCAATCCCGGCAAAAGCGCGCTGGAAGCCGCCATGCACCCCGCGCAAAGCGACTACTACTACTTCGTCGCCGACGCTGCCGGCCACCACCGTTTCGCCCGCTCGATTGAAGAGCACAACAATAATGTAGCGGCGTACCGTAGAGCCATGCGGGGAAAGTAAATCGGCTTCCGGCGGCCGGCTCTCGGGCTTCGGTTCCCAGATTGGTCTGCGCATCTTAGAAAAAAGAAGCGATGTGACACACATCACTTTGCCTGCGGTTCGAGTGTGCGTAGTCTCGTTCAGGGAAAATCTCTATGGGCGGAACGTACAGTGACTTGCAAGTCTGGCAGGCAGCCATGGATCTTGCGGAGGATATCTACCGGATCACAAAGACTTTCCCGAAAGAAGAGACGTACGGGCTGACGGTCCAGTTGCGAAGAGCGGCGGTTTCCGTCCCGAGCAATATTGCGGAAGGCAAAGGCCGATCAACCCAGAAGGAGCTCGCGCAGTTCCTTTGCCACTCTCGAGGATCGTTGTTTGAGATCGAAACCCAGATCACTCTCGCCCGCCGTCTGGGCTACATCGATGTCGCTCAAATGGACGCCATTCGCCAGAAGACGGTACGAGTCGGTCAACTCCTAAACGGGCTCCTGCGGTCGATCCGTCCCAATGTAGCAGCTTAATCGAGAACCGGAAGCCGGAGACCGGAAGCCGAATTCCGCTTCGCCTCCATCCATCCCTGCAGAATCAAAACCGCAGCCATGCGATCCACGGCCTTCGCCCGCTTTTCAATCGAGATTTCCGTCTGCCGCAGCAACCGGTTCGCTTCGGCCGAGGTCAGCCGCTCATCCCACAGGTGGACCGGCAGCCGGAACCGCTTCCGCAAATCTTCCGCGAAAAGTTGCATCTTGCCCGACTGCGTTCCCTCCGCCCCGCTCATTCGCAACGGCAAGCCGATCACAATCTCGCGTACTGCATATTCACGAATCACTTGCTCCAGCGCCGCCAAGTCTGTCCGCTTATTGCGCCGCTGCAGGGTTTCCAGCCCCTGCGCCGTGATCCCCAGCGGATCTGATACCGCGATCCCAATCCTTCTGGCGCCGACATCCAGCCCCAGGATTCGTCCGGAGGCTCCGGATTTCTGCTGTGCCATGCTCACGCCGCGATTATAAGGCGCTGCTGCCTCAATGCCCTACACCCCCGCGGAACTGGTCGAGACGCAGCCCCAATCCTTGCTTTTCGGCCCATTTCGGGATAATCTGTTTATAGTAGTGAAGTAGTGAAAGGCGTTTCCCCACTAGACCCTCCGCCGACCGGGTGCCTTTTTATGAGTACTGCTGACCTGAACTTCCACATCGGCGATAAGGTCGTCTACCCTAACCACGGCGTAGGGATCATCGAACAGATCAGTAGCCGATCCATCGGGGCGACCATCGAAAAGTTCTATCTTCTAAACATCAAGGCCAGCAGCCTCAAGGTAATGGTTCCCTGCAACAATGTAGGAAGTGTGGGCATCCGCCGCGTGGTCCGTAACGGCGAAGTCCAGAAGATTCTTGATTTCCTGGCCGTCACAGACGACCTCGGCACGTCCGACTGGAAAGACCGCTTCAAGGAAAATTCCGACCGCATGCGCACCGGCTCTTTATTCGAAGTCGCCGGAGTCCTCAAGAGCCTGATCGCCCTTCACCAGGCCAAGCCTCTTTCCTTTCGCGAAAAGAAGATGCTCGAACGCGCCCGCTACCTCCTGGTCAGCGAACTCGCCATGTCCCGCAGTTGCGAAGAGACAAAAATCGAGGAACTCCTCACCCTGGCCCTCGCCAAATGCAACCTTCGCTTTCCCGAAGCCTCCGAATTCCAGGCGTAATCCAGCCCCATAATGTAGGGACAACCCGCAACAGGTTTATAATCTGAGGAGCGTAATTGCACGCCTGATTAGAAATGCCTGATCGAAAATGACTGACCAACTCAAAAAGAAACTGCAGGAAGAAGTCGACGCGCTCGAGCACGAACTGGTCCACGAGCTGCCGAAAGAGATCAAGCGGGCCGCCGCTCTCGGCGACCTTAGCGAGAACGCCGAGTATCACATGGCCAAGCAGCGCCAGGAGTTCGTCAAAGCGCGCTTTCGCCAGCTCGGCAAGCGCCTCGCCGACCTGTCGCTGACCAACATGAACAACATCCCCCACGACAAAGTGGGGCTCGGTTCCACAGTCAAGGTCTACGACAGCTCGAAGAATGAAGAGATCGAATACAAACTGGTCACCAGCGAAGAATCCGACGTCGCCGGCGGGAAGATTTCGACCACGTCCCCCATCGGCAAAGCGCTGCTGAACAAAAAAGTTGGCGACGAAGCTACCGTGATCACTCCCAGCGGCAAGCGCGAGCTGGAAATCCTCGCCCTCACGACCGTGCACGACGAGGAAGAGTCCGCGCTCAAGAAGGAAAAAGCCTAGTGAATCGCAGCTGGACCAGCGCCTTCGGCCGCGCCTGCGGAGTCCTCCTCGATACCATCGTCCGGTGGCTCGCCCTCTCACGCATCAATCCCAACGTGCTCACCTTCATGGGATTGGTAGTCAATACCTGGGCCGCAATTCTTTTCGGCTCGGCCAACGCGCTCACCCAGCGCCGCATGTTTTTCTACGCCGGACTGGTCATTATCTTCTCCGGATTCTTCGACCTGGTCGACGGACAAGTCGCCCGCGCCACCAACCGCGTCACCCGCTTCGGCGCATTCTTCGACTCAGTGGTCGATCGCTACAGTGACGCCTCGCAGTTCCTCGGACTCCTTGTCTTCTACGCCCGCGGCGACCGGTTCTTCTACGTCGTGCTCACCGCCTTCGTTATGGTCAGCGCCATCATGGTCAGCTACACCCGCGCCCGCGCCGAGTCGCTCATCGGATCCTGTCGCGTCGGTTTCATGGAACGGCCGGAGCGCCTCGTCCTCGTCATCATCGGAGCGCTCTTCAACCGCATGGCCCCCGTCCTCTGGATCATCGCCGTGCTCTCGACGATCACCGTAATCCACCGCATGCGCTATACCTGGACCCGCACCCAAGACCCGCCCCTCCCCGCCAAAGCCGGCCAAGCCGCGTAGACCGGCTGAAGAACAAGAAATAGCAGGGACAATAGATGCCCATGTAGGGAACAGCCGCCCCGCGTCCAGCGGAGCGAAGCTCCGCCAGCACTCACTGCGGCCAAAGCCAGACTAGCTGCCGGAGATTCCAGTTCCACAGTTACGGTCAAGCTAAGCACTCAGTATTTTCAATTCTGGAAAAGCTGCCCGGTAAATTCCTTCATCCAGCGTAAGCAACGGATAATTGTGTCTGGCGGCATACGCCCCAATCAAGAAGTCCGCGAGAATTCGGCGCGGTCCCGGGTCGCGCTGTCTGCGCCGCCGTCCCGCGTAGCTCTGAAAAGCTTGCCCTGCCGCGCGCCAAACCCGCTCCTCCATTTGCCATTCGATTGCGATGCCGGTTTCCTCAAAGAAATGGTCGAGGAAAGACTCCGTACGCCTGGCAAAGGCCATCAACTCGGCATAAACGGGAGATGCGACGATCAGTCGCCCTCGGGTGAGGGCAGCGTCCAAAGCCGACCGCGCAGCTGCATTGAGAGCGTCGTCGGGATTCCAAAGCGCGGCGATCACGTTGCTATCGATGACGGTGGTCATCAGACTCTCGTCTCTCGCCTTGCTTCAGCGCCCGCGCAGTTCCCGGATCGCCTTTACGACGGCTTTCCGGCCGGAGCCTATACTTCCGCTGCCGATCCCACGGTACTTCTCGAATGGACTGCTGCTCCTAACCGGCCGGACTTCAGTCCGCGTGCCGTCGCTTTCAAAGACGAGTCCGTCCCCCGGTTTCACGCCTAGCAACCTGCGAATCTCATGCGGCACAGTGATCTGTCCTTTGCTGGTAATTCGCGCTTGTTTCTGCATTTGTACAAACTCCTTACTTTATTATACAACTCCTTACCAAGGCATTACACTGACAGCAATTCCACTCCCGTCGCCAGCGCCGCCCTCCTGAGTTCCTCATCCATCGTCGCCAGTGCCAATCCCTCGCGCACTGCCAACTCCAGATAGGCTGCGTCGTACTGCGACAATCCCTGGTGGCGCGCCAGGGGCATAATCTGCTCAAACGCCTGTCTGGTGTCGCTTTGCATCACGGCGATGGGCAGCCCTGCAATTCTAAGAAGAAGGCCCGTGACCTTGGCCAGGGCGATGCGTTTACGGCGCTCCGCAACCAGCAACGCATTCGCAAGTTCCAGCGGCCAAATGGAGGGAACCAGAGCTTCCGCTCCACCAGAGATTAGGTCGAGCACGCCTTCTGTGAGCTCCGTGGCTTCGTCATCAAAACACCAGGCCACGGCCACGGACGCGTCCAGTACGAACCGCCTAGTACCGGCGACCGTCATCGATTAGCTCGCGTATCGTAACGTTGCCCAAAGTCGTCCCTTTTCTCAATTGCCGGATGGCTTCGACCAGATTGCGTGCGTCGTCCTTCTTACCGTCGTCCGGAGGAACTAACTTGGCGACCGGAACGCCGCGCCGCGTAATCCGAATCGTCTCCCCCTTGGAAGCTCTCTGCAACAGCTCGTTAAGATGAGTCTTCGCGTCGAATGCGCCCACGCTCTCCATCATCAAATTGTGACCTTGAGTAGACTAGTTTGTCAACTAGTAGTTTGCGCCAAGTCTCGATAATGGACCAGAGGTGAAAAATAAATCTCTTGCATTTAGTGTTGTAGTTATGTATAACACTATTGCATGGCGACCCAATTGACCTGCGACAGCCGCTTGGTCCTCGATAAGAAGGCCAGCATTAACAGACTTCCGCAAGCACTGATCAAGACAAATCAAGAAGTAAAAAGAAAAGGAGATCACCAAATGAAACCACGCATCGCACTTTCTGTTCTATCTGTCCTGCTCGCAACCACTGCTTTCGCGCAGTCTGACGCGCAAAAGTCCCCCGCAGATCCTGTGCCCTCCGAGGCGCAGAAGTCCTTCGCAACCGTGAAAGGCCTGGCGGGAGAGTGGGAAGGCCCCGTCACCGTCCCGGAAATGCCGGAGATGTCAGGCGGCAAGCCAATGCATCTCTCGATGCGCGTCACCTCGCGCGGAAACGTCCTCGTCCACGAATTCCAGGAAGCGGGAACGCCATTGGATGCGACCAAGTATGACCATCCGGTCACAATGTTTTACGTGGACGGAGACCAACTCACGCTGATTCACTATTGCGACGCGGGAAACCGGCCGCGAATGACCGGGAAGATGTCGTCGGACAGCAAGAAAGTCGAGTTCGAGCTCAAAGACATCAGTGGGAGTACGGAGATGCACATGCACCATTCGGTGTTTACAATCATCGACGCCAACCACCACCTCGAGGATTGGACTTTTATGATGAATGACAAGCCAATCCACGCGCACTTCGACCTGACCCGGAAGAACTGACCGGACGCGTAGCTTTTGAGGATAACTGGAAAACATCATGGACCGTGAGTGGAACGACAGTCAGCCGATTTACCGCCAGCTTCGCGACCGCGTGGTCGCGATGATACTCGACGGCGTGCTCAAGGAAGGCGATCCACTTCCCTCGGTGCGCAATGTGGCCGCCGAGTATCGGGTCAATCCGCTCACGGTTCTGAAGGGCTACCAGGAACTCGTCAACGACGGATTAGTCGAGAGCAGGCGCGGTCTCGGCATGTTCATCAATCCCGGTGTTCGCACTCTGTTACTGCAAGGCGAACGCCAAAAGTTCCTGGCGGAAGAATGGCCCAGAGTCTCCGAAACCATTCAGCGCCTCGGCCTCACAACGGAAGAACTTCTGAAAGCTGGCAACGGCCGGAACTCGAATGCCGCGGAAAAGACTGCCACAGAAAAGAATGCGTCAGAAAAAATGAGGAAGAAAAGCTAGATAAGGAGCCGAAGCAATGACAGTGATCGAAGCACGCGGCCTGCGCAAGGCCTTCGGCACAACTATCGCACTCGACGGGATCGACCTGCGTGTCGAGGAGGGCCGCATCCTCGGGATTATCGGCCCCAATGGCGCTGGCAAGAGCACGGCGCTTAATGCCATTCTCGGCCTCACCCAATATCAGGGAGACTTGAGAGTTCTCGGCCGCGACCCCTGGAGCGAGCGCGACCAACTGATGCGCGACGTCTGCTTCATCGCCGACGTCGCCGTTCTCCCGCGCTGGATGCGGGTTTCGCAGGCACTTGACTATGTGGCCGGCGTGCATCCGCGATTCGACCGCGCCAAAGCGGAAAGTTTTCTGGCCAGGACCGACATCCAGCGCTCCAGCAGGATCAAGGAACTATCAAAGGGCATGGTGACCCAGTTGCACCTTGCTCTGGTCATGGCTATCGACGCGAAATTATTGGTGCTCGATGAGCCCACTCTCGGCCTCGACATCCTGTATCGCAAACAGTTTTACGATTCCCTGCTGAACGACTACTTCGATCGCAGCCGCACCATCGTCGTGACCACCCATCAGGTGGAAGACGTCCAGAACGTTCTCACCGATCTCATGTTCATCAATCGCGGCCGGATCGTGCTTGCTTGCAGCATGGAAGAATTCGAGTCGCGCTATCTGGAAGTGACGGTGCGTCCCGAGCAGGTCGCCGCGGCACGCGCGCTTAGGCCCGTTAACGAACGCCAGGTGTTCGGTCGCAGCATTCTGCTATTCGATCAAGTCGGCCGTCAGCAACTCGCCGCGCTTGGCGACGTGCGCACACCCAGCATAGCGGACTTGTTCGTTGCCGTTATGGGCAATCATGCCAGCCAGCCACAAGGAGTATCCAAATGAATACACAATCGAACCCTATGGCCGAGTCCCTAGCTTCGGCGGCTGCCTCCTCAGCGTCAACATCAGTGACTCGTCCGTTCTACTGGTCAGTGCGGCGCGAATTGTGGGAGAACCGCTGGATCTATCTCGGCCCTGCGGCTGTGGCCGCGGTATTTCTCCTCGGCTTTTTGATCAGCACAATTCATCTCCCAGCGGGTATGCGTGGCATGTCGATCGACCTCCATCATCGTGACGCCATCGCAGCGCCGTACGACATCCTGGCCGGTCTGATGATGTTAACCACCATCCTGGTGAATGTCTTTTACTGCGCGGATGCGTTATACGGCGAGCGCCGCGACCACAGCATCCTTTTCTGGAAGTCGATGCCGGTCTCCGATCTCACCACGGTGCTCGCGAAAGCGAGTATTCCGCTCGTCATCGTTCCACTGCTCGCCTGGGCGACTGCCGTCGCTGCGCAGTGCGTCATGCTCCTGCTGAGTTCCACCGCACTGTTGGCGCGTGGCTCGAGCGTCTTGCCGCTGTGGACGGAGCTGTCGTTCTTCCGGATGTCTCTCTTGCTCCTCTACCACATTGTCACCGCCCACACGCTCTGGCCCTTGCCAGTCTATTGCTGGCTGCTGCTGGTGTCCGGCTGGGCGCGCCGCGCGACCCTGTTGTGGGCGGCGTTACCGGCTGTCGCCATTGGCGGCCTGGAAGCGATCGTGTTTCGCACCTGGCATTTCGCTGCCCTGGTAGGGACTCGATTGATCGGCGCCGCGCCGGCGATCGACTTTGGCTCGCCGGATACCTTCCCCACGAATCCCATGACACACATCACCCCGTTTAATTTTCTGAGCAGCCCGGAACTCTGGTTCGGGCTGGCACTTGGCGCGGCTTTTCTCGCCGCAGCGGTCCGGCTGCGCCGCTATCAAGGACCGATCTGATTCGCATGCACTTGCTCTCCAGCGATCGCGTACGGAGAAACGATATGAGCACAGCTGTAATGACTAACCGGTTCGAGCTGAATTCAGTCGCGGATACTGCCTTGAAAGCGGCCGCCGGATTTTGGTTTGTGGTGGCCGTCATTGGGCAGTGGGCGTTCCTCTACTACCTCGTGGGGTTCTATGGCCCCTCGACCCTTACCGGAAATTTCCAGGCCTGGACCAGGAACACCTTTCTCCGTATGTCATACGTCCGCGGCGATACCGCTGGAAATCTGGCCTTCGGCGCGCATGCTTTGCTAGCCTCGATCATAGCGTTCGGCGGAGCGATCCAGCTGATTCCGCAGATACGGACTCGCGCCATTTCCGTTCATAGGTGGGTAGGGCGGGTGTTCTTCGTAACCGCGTTAGGCCTGAGCGTCTCCGGCCTCTACATGGAATGGGTGCGCGGCGACCGCGAAAACATTGTCAGCGGTCTCGCCATCAGTCTCAACGCTGTGCTCATCATCCTCTTCTGCGTTCTGGCTTGGCGCTCGGCTCGTGCGCATGAGATGTCCACGCATCGCCGGTGGGCGCTGCGTACCTATCTTGTGGCGAATGCGCAATGGTTCACGCGCGTTGGCTTCCTTTCGTGGATGATAATCCGGGGCTTATTGGGCGGCCGGGACAGCCTCGACGGGCCGTTCGCCAGCTTCCTGGATTTCGGCTGCTATCTGGTGCCCCTCGCCGTTCTTGAGCTCTACCTCCGCGCAAAGGAAAGCGGTACTCCCAACGGACGATTTGCCATGGCCGGAAGTCTGATAGTACTCACGGTTCTTATGGGCGTCGGAATATTCGGCATCGCCACGTTCATGTGGTGGCCTTTGCTAGAGGGGACGCTGAAATGATGGAACGGATTGCAGACAGGCTGCCACGCCATAGAGCCAAGCTTGTCATTGCCTATTACTTGCTCACCATGTTGACGGGCGTATTCGTTCTCTTCTTTCACGGTAGGTTGGCTGCGGCAGATCTAAGCGCGACCGCTTTCTATGTCGCCATGACGGCTCTCTTCTATCGCTTAAGCCGGTGAGCAGCCGCCTCTCTTTGCTTGCGGTGACCTCGGCCGCGGCGTGAACGTTCAACGATGGAAGTAGCAGGCCAGCGCGGCGGTGAAATGGCGATCGCGTCTGGGAAAACGCGGGTCCCGACATGCCAATCCTGAAAGACGCCAACGCGGAGGCCGCGAAGTGCCATAGCCATCCAGCTAACGATGTGGTGATTGACCAGAACTTTAGAGGAGGGCAACCAATGATTCGAGAACGAGTGCTGAAGGTTCTACTGGTGTTGTTGGGGTTGGCGTTTTCGGCTGGCATTTATCCCATCGTGAGGTCCGTCCAAGACGGCTGGAAAACGAATAAGGAGGATGCTTTGCCGATGATGCTGAGCCTTTATGTCACGCTTGGGGTTTTCTTGCTGCTGGCAGCCCGCAATCCATCGGCGAATCGCAGCGTGATTGCTTTCGCAGCCTGGGCGAATATTGCTCATGGCGCTGTGATGTCGGTCATGGCAGTCCATCTTCCGAACGAACGCGAAGACCTCTCATTGGTGGGGCCGTGTTTCCTGTCATCGGCTTAGTCCTGATCGTCCTGGCACCGGCGAAGCAGACAGTCGAGCGCGTGCCGGTACCCGTTGTGTAGCTCGCACTCAGGAACCCCCACCCGCAGCCCACTCCATTGCTGCAACAACATCACCAGCGCTCTCGGTGCTGTAACATCCGCAGCGGCGAATCGAAGGGAATGCCCCTGTGCCTCCCCCAAGCAGAGGGGTATGCCCCTGGAGGAATCGGTGGACTCCGGCGTTTACTTACAGCCCATTGTGACATCTAACCTTGCCTTCCACAGGCGAGACGATAAATGATGGCCCCAAGCCAGAGGCAGAGATAGATATGCAGGGATCATGACACCGCTAACTCCTTATTTCACAATATTTTGCAGGCAAGTTATTTGCAATCAATATTTTGCGCGGATCTCACTACGTCAAGACTGTGTAAGTTGTTGTAAACAGATATTTTAGCGAATCAATCCGTAATTTTTTTAATCCGGATCTCCTTCCTTCTAAGTCCCAAAGGTCCGACTGTCCGCCGCCGAAAGAACGCCGGAAGCCGGCCCCGGCAGCCGCTTTGCTAGACTAAAGCGCGATGCCAACCAATCCAGTTCTGGTAGTTCACGGGGGAGCTTGGGCCATGCCGGATGACATGGTCGATGCCCACATTAACGGAGTCCGCAACGCGATGGCCGCCGGCTGGAGCGTGCTCGCTCGCGGCGGCGCGGCGCTCGACGCGGTCGAAGAAGCGGTCGTCATCATGGAAGACGACGACACCTTCGACGCGGGGCGCGGCAGCTTTCTCAACCGCGACGGCAAAGTGCAGCTCGACGCGCTAATCATGGACGGATCAACGCTGCGCGCCGGCGGCGTGGGATGCGTTGAGCGGTTGCGCAATCCTGTGCGGGCCGCACGCAAGATCCTGAGTGAGAGTCCGCATGTGTATTTCGTCGCCGAAGGTGCGGAGCGCTTTGCCGCCGAGCATGGCGTCGAGTTGTGCAAGAACGAAGACCTGGTGATTGCGCGCGAGGTAGAGCGGCTGCGCGAATATCAGCAGGATACGGCTGGTCAGGAAGGGAAAGATTTATTCGCTCCGGCAATTTCCCATGACACAGTCGGCGCCGTGGCTTTGGATGCGGCGGGTAACATCGCGGCGGCGACTTCGACGGGCGGGACGCTGAACAAAGCTCCGGGACGTTTGGGAGATTCGTCGCTAATTGGCTGCGGCTGCTATGCAGATAATCTGAGCGCCGCGGTTTCGACCACCGGTTGGGGCGAGCCAATCATGAAGCTGGTGCTGGCCAAGTGGACGGCGGACCGAGTAATGTCGGGGAACTTGCCGGAATGGGCCGCGCAGGAGGCGATGAATTATCTAAAGCAGCGGCTGAATGGGCATGGCGGGATTATCGTGCTGAACGGGCTGGGGCAGGTGGGGATCGCGCACAGCACTCCGAGGATGGCCTGGGGCTCGAAAACGGAGAAAAAAGAAGAAGTCGGGGTAGAGCGCGAAGAATCGGGCGTGCAGGGCTGAGACGGCTCCAGGGTTGATTTTGCGAAATCGGTCTCCTGTTGTTACGAAATCCGAACAGAGCTGCAGATAAACAACGATAATGACTCCCGCGATCTGGCTTTGTATTCCGGATCAATATTGGCATTCATCCGCTCCAGACGCTGGTGAAACGTTGTTCGGATTTCGTAACAAATCTTCTTGACCAAAAATTAATCATAATTTCAGGTGCAAATAAAGCCCGCCCTGCTATGATTGCGAACACTTTTATGGAGGCGTGGCATGCTCCCTGCAGGTAAAAGCCTTCGCACCCTGCGCGAGAAACTCGGGTTAACCATGCGCGATATTGAGATGTCGAGCGCGCGCATGGCTGAGAAATATCGCAACGAAGAATACTCAATTCCTCCCAGCCGTTTGTCGGACATTGAAACCAAGGGCGTTCTGCCCAGTATTTTCCGGCTCTACTCGCTGGCGGTAATCTACCGCCGCGATTTACGGGAACTGATGGCGTGGTACGGCGTCGACTTGAACAATGTGGCAGCGGATTTGGGGATGATTGCTCCACCGCACTCGCATGTATCGGAGGCGCTCTCTGGGCTGTCGTCGGTGCAGATGCCGATCCGCATGGACCCCGGCTTCGATCAGCAACGAACCTCGAATCTCGGGCGCATGGTGGAACAGTGGGGTCTGGTGCCGTTGTCGTATCTCGCGCAATTCGCCCACAGCGATTTCACTTATGGCTACATCGGCAACCAGGATTTCACGATGTACCCGATTCTGCCGCCGGGAAGTTTCATTCAAGTGGATGAGGCAAAGAATAAAGTAGTGGAGGGATTGTGGCGGTGCGAGTATGAGCGTCCCATTTATTTTGTGGAGACGCGCGAAGGGCATACCTGCTGCTGGTGCAGCATGCGCCGGGATGATATTGTGCTGCAGCCGCATCCCTTGTCGCCGGTTCCGATCCGGGTGTTGCGGCATCCGCAGGAAGCAGAAATTATCGGGCAGATTGTAGGGATAGCTATGAAGTTGACGGAGTGGCAGGCTTTTGGGCCTTCTCCAGGCTCGAAAGGGCAATCAGCACTGAATTAAGATGCGCCGCCGAGGCTGCATCGTCCGCGGAAGGAAGCAGTTCTGTGAACTGTTCCCGCATGTTTTCGACGTATCCTTCCGCAGTTTTTTCGCTGTTTCGGTTCGACTCGCGCAAATCTTCCACAAGTTCCGAGATCGGCGTGCGCAGCACGTTCGACAACGCCTCAGTTTGAGCCGCCCTCAGCGCGCCTTCTGAAGACTCTTCGCCGTGGACCAGCGACAAACCCCAATGCAGGTATCCGCCCTCGCGCCGGCGCAGTGATGCGAGATAGGACAGTTTCCCCAAGAGGCCGGAAATGGCGGCCAACGTAGTTTCTCGCAGATCCTGTAGAGCGGATTTCAGCGTCATGGCCCGGCTACAACTTTCTGGCAATTATTGGGGGCGCTGCGCTAACTGCGCCACACACGCAGCCTAAAAATAGCACGGTTCCGCTGCAATTATGAAAGAGAAAAACAGACATTGCAGCGCTTAGCACTTGAACCGCGAAGCGCCCATCTCGTAGCGCCATTGAGGGGGTTAATTCAGACAGAATTGGGATGTTTCTTGTTACGAATTCCGAACAAAAGAAAGGACCTTACGTAACTTTCCGCTGTCGGAAGGACATGAAAGTATCACGGTTCGCTTTTTCAAACAAGGAGAAAATAACCGTGAAACGTACCCTGCTCGTCCTAGCCGCAGCGATTCTTTTCCTCAATACTTTCGTTGGTCCCACTGTCGCTCATGCCGATGGCACCCCTACCTGTACCGGTGCGTGCAGGCCGTAGTTGCTGGTTGCGTTACGAAAACCGAACGCGCACAGTGCCGATCTTGTCGGCTGCAGCGGATCGCGGTATAGTTCTTTGCCACGAATATGCTGCAGCCGCATTCATTGCTTTGGCACTATCTGTGGATCGGCCCACACGTGCTGCAAGCAGCGCTCGCCGTACTCCTGTGGCGACGGGGCCTTCACCGGCAGTTCCCGGTTTTTTTTACCTACCTCGTCTACGGAGCGGCAGAGGAGTCCATCCTCTATGTGATGGACGTCGTCCCTTTGGGCAGCGTAACGGCGTGGTGGGTTGTTTTCTCCGTCGGCTTGATCATTGAAGGCCTCTTCCGACTCGCTGTTGTCGGGGAATTGTTTTTTCATCTGCTGCGCTCACGGCCGGCGATCGCCAAAGTGGGTGGTCGGCTGATCAGCTGTATGAGTGCAGTTTTTGTGCTGCTCGCAACCTTGGCAGCTGCCTACGCGCCCGTCGACAGTCACCAGTTCGCGATAGGATACCGCGCAACTATTCTGCAACAGACGCTGTACATGGTCGAATGCGGCCTCATCTTATTCCTCTTCCTATTCACCGCTTGCTTTAAATTGACCTGGGACAAAGCGACCCTCGGCATTGGGCTGGGCCGCGGCATTTCGTCTTCGGTGCATTTGGCCACATGGGCCGTCATGGCAAATGGCGGTCTACTGCAAAGTCGTCACCTCCTCGATTTCCTTAACATGGCCACGTATCACATCTGTGTCCTGATCTGGTTTTACTACCTTCTCGCTCCGCAGAACAGTTTCGCGACCTCGGCGGTTCATCTGCCTGAGAATAATCTCGACATCTGGAACCGGGAACTGGAGCGTTTACTACAACAATGAATCTGGCCATTGTTATCGTTGTGGCGGCTGCGCTTGCGCTGGGCATTATTTTGCGCCTGGCCGTCTCGCAAAGTTTGCAGGCCAAGAGAAGCATCGGCTTGGCGGTCTCGATCCGTCCGATCGACATCGAGGCTTTCCGCAACCTGATCAATCCCGCTGAGGACGATTACCTGCGGCGGCGCTTGCCTGCGAATCGATTTCGCGCGGTGCGTCGCGAGCGCTTGCGCGCCATGGCTGCCTATGTCCATGTCGCGGCGAGCAATGCGGTTGTGCTGGTACGAGTGGGCGAAGCTGCGGTTGCAAGTGGCGATGCGCGTGTTGCCGGGGCCGCGCGACAATTAGTGAACGACGCTCTGGTGTTGCGGCGCAATACTACGGTGGCGCTGGCACGGATCTATCTCGCGCTGGCCTGGCCGAACTCCGGGTTTGCCGCCGTGCGGGTGGTCGAACGCTACGAACAACTCAGCGGCGCGGCCATGCTGCTGGGCCGGTTGCAGAACCCCGCAGTACCGGTTCGTTTGTCGGCGCGGCTTTAGCCTGGGGCCATCACAGATAACAAGTGCCACGTCTGCATCCTGACGCACGATCTCGCCGCGGCGCACGAAACTTGCGCGTTAACTTGCGCAACACCCTGTCCATTCTTACCTTGTTTTCCTGCCCTCTTCTAGTGTAAAAACCAGCGGGAACCTACCACCCCAGAATCTGCAATATTTTTCGGCAAAAAATTTTGGGAGTTATTTCCGCCGCCACCTGGAAGTGAGCGGACTTAAGGGACACTCTATGATCCGGAGCCTGCAAGCTTTCTCGATCTCGCTGTTTTTCGCATTGCTTTCCTCGATTGCCTTCGGGCAAGGGGGCGCTTCCACGGGCGATTTGCACGTAACCGTGAAAGATCCCAAGAGCAATGTTGTGACCAACGCAACAGTCACCCTAGGCGATGTTGCTAAAGGTGTGGAGCGCACGGCAACCGGCGACGGCGAGGGCGGCTACAACGCACGACAGCTGCCGCCAGGCGAATACATCGTCACAGTGAGCGCTCCGGGATTCGGCAAAGCAGAGGCCAGGAATGTAAGCATCACAGTGGGTGGTCTCGTGGAACTTCCAGTTACGTTGGCCGTGGCTACGGGACGAGAAGTAGTGGAAGTGACTTCGCAGGTTGACTTGATCGAGACGTCTCGCACATCAACCACGGATACAATCGGGCAGCGCCGGATCGACAATCTGCCAATCAATGGGCGCAACTACATTAACTTTACGCTGACCGATTCTCAAGTGCAGCGCGACAATGCGCCGAATACCGGCGCGGCCCCTACCTCAGGCCTCAATATCAGCGGGCAGCGTGCGCGCGCGAACCTGGTGAACGTAGACGGCGCCGACGCGACGGACAATGGAGTGAACGGAGTTCGCTCGACGGTTTCGCAAGAAGCGGTGCAGGAGTTTCAGATCATCACCAACAATTACGCGCCGGAGTACGGCCGGGCTTCGGGCGGTGTGGTGAACATTATTACGCGTTCCGGATCCAACGATTTTCATGGTGACATTTACGGATATCTACGCAACCGTAATTTTCAGGCGGTGAACCCGTTTAGTACGGTTTCAAATCCCGCTTATACGCGAGTGCAGGCGGGCGCGGCTTTTGGCGGACCGATCAAAAAAGATAAGACGTATTTTTATTTCTCTTACGAGATTACGCGGCGGCACGAGACCGGATTCTCGAGCATCGCGCCGGCTAGCAACATTGGATACTATGGCCTGCAGAATTTCGATACATCGACCATTGGTTTTCCTTTTGGAACAATACAGGTTACGCCGGACCAGGCAGCATTCCTCGGCGGGTTAACGCCAGCATCGATAGGAGCCCTTGGGCTGGCTAATGTTGAGCAGTATATTGTTCTTGCGGGAGCCTCCTCGGGACAAGCTTTGACGGGGGCGTGGCCGACGGCGCTGGTTCAAGGAGCAACTGGTGGTTTCCTATCCAGTTGGGCCGGGTTCCCCACCAGTTGCGCTCCTCCGGGGCCGTGCGCTCCGGTCCCTGCGTCCTATCAAACCATCGGGTCGCAAGCCGGAAATTTCCCGGTGTTCGAGGGCACGAGTCTCTATTCGCTACGCATCGACCACAATATCAATGCGAATAACCGGCTCATGCTTCGCGCCAATGTGAGTCCCAGCACCATCACAGGAATCGAGGTCAGCGGACAGGATCAGCCAGTCGGCCAAAACGCATTTTCTAGAACTTCGCAGCAAACCTACCGAGATATTGCCGGAGTTCTGCAGGAGACTTGGACAATCGGCAACAACAAGGTGAATGAGTTCCGCTTTCAATATGCGCGGCGGGGGTTGTCTTACTTCTACAACACGCAGATTCCCGGCGGCTCAGACCCGGCAGTAAACATTCCCGGATACGCTTATTTTGGACGCGAGCCATATTCTTACATTCAACGCACTGAGCAGCGCTATCAGTTCACCGATAATTTCTCCTGGACCATCGGCACTCACAACACAAAATTTGGTGTGGACTTCGATTACATTCCGACCGACGCCACATTTACGGTGAACTACGGCGGCGTCTATGACTTCGGCTCGGTCGCGGCTTTCCCCTCTCCTTTCCCAAAGCTCAACGCGGTGCAGGCGTACGGGGCTGGCATTCCCGGCGACTTCATTCAGGGGCTTGGTAACCCACACGATTCCTTTCCCAACAAGCCGCTCGGCGTTTTCTGGCAGGATTCGTGGCGCATTCGTCCGAACCTCACATTGAACTATGGTGTGCGCTATGACGTGGAATTTCCGCCGCAATTCAAGTCGCCGACAGCGCTGGCACTGGCTGGTTACAACGATCTGGGATTGCAAAAGGGCATTCAGACCGACACCAATAACGTTCAGCCGCGCGTCGGCGTTGCATGGGATCCAAAGGGCGATGGGAAAACGGTAGTTCGCGCTTCGTACGGAATTTTCTATGACCATCCTCTGCTGGGGCTTTACTTTCTTGGCGACGCTTCGGATGGTTCGACCAGCGGGCAGTTGGCGTTCGCGGGAACTGGGGGTTGCACCGGAGCAGGCAATCCGGGAAATTTGAATGCGGTGCCGATTTTCCAGGGCTTGGTGAATCAGCCGGCATGCGCGCCCTCGCCATTTCCGGCCGCTAATGCCAATCTAGGCTACTTGCCGAATCAACAGCAGTTCCAGGCTTTGAACTTTCCACAGTCGGTATTTCTTAATCAGAATTATCTAAACCTGAATCCACCGAATCCAACGTTTCTTCCGCTTGGGTTCCAACCGTTCGGCTACCCGCAGGCGAAGAATTTTGTATACGCGTATTCTCAGCAGGCGAATTTGAGTGTAGAGCGCGATCTGGGACACGGCTTCGCACTTAGTTTGGCTTACAACTTCAACGGCGGCCGCCATCTGAACCGCCCGATCAATGCGAATCCGATCCGCGGCGATTTGCTGACGGGGAATTACGAGGCCGCGTATTACGATGCAGTCGCGGCCGGTCAAACTCCTCCGGCGAGCCCGTTCACGGTGAGCGGATGCAACCCGCCGGGCGCGCCTTTCCCCTACGTGGACCCGGCGCTGATGAATTTCTTCCGGCCCGGCGGGCTGAATCCCTCGATTGCCGCGGGAATGTATTTGGGAGGGCAGGCCAACTGCGTCGCACAGGGCGCGGCGCTGCTGAAAACTCTGCCGGGATTCAACACGGCTTGCAATCCGGCACCGCCTACGTTTTCTTATAGTGGCTGCATTCCGTTCGGCGACATGGACGCCAATTACTCGAACGGCAGCTCGATCTATCACGGGTTTAGCACCAATCTGCGCAAGCGCTTTAACCGGCATTACGAATTTCTCGCCTCCTACACATGGTCGCACGCGATCGACGACTCAACCGATCTGCAAGCGACGACCACACCGCAGGATAGCTTTTATCCGGCAGTGGAGCGGTCGACGTCGCTGTTCGATCAGCGCCATCGCTTCGTATTCAGCGGCGTGTACCAGACGGGCAAGCTGGGCGGCACCGGCTTCGGAAGCAAGCTGTTCAGCGATTGGACGTTCGCGCCGTTAATAGAATTTGGATCGGGACGACCGTTCAACATCATTACGGGGAACGGCGACAATTTTCAGTTGTCTTCGCTTACGGGGCGTCCCAACACGACGGTTAATCCAGCATGTGGCCCTGTCTACCAGAGCAAGTTTTCACCCACGGGAGTTTTTCAGGAACCTTGCATTAACGGTTTCGTGGCGGCGGGCGTCGTCCCAACTCTGTTGCAACTTGATGGCAACCTCGGCCGCAACGCGGGTGTCACGCCGTGGACCGTATTCAATGATCTGCGCGTGGCCAAGCGCGTCTACTTCGGCGAACGCGTTAATCTGGAATTGATTGCCGACATCTTCAATATCGCGAACCGGTACAACGTGGCTGCGGTCAGCCCGCTGTTTACGAACGCAGGCCAGGCGACGGCGGCTTACGATCCCCGGCAGTTTCAGTTTGCCATGAAGCTTTACTGGTAAGGCCTGTAATTCCGAAAGCGTTCGGCTTGGATTGCGTGAGCCAACACGTAACCCAAGCCGATTTTTTATCTGCCACTTGCAGCTCTTTTTGTCGTCGACCGAACTTTTATGCAACTCTCGCTGAGCCGGGTGAGTCTGAATTGGGAGGAGCTACGCAATGGACCGAAGAGACTTCCTAAAGACTGCCGCAGCGGGCACCCTTATGACTTCGCTCAACCACAAATTCGCATACGCCGCCTCTGGTTCTCTTCCCACACGAACGCTCGGACGCACCGGCGAAAAGGTTTCAATTGTCGGGCTGGGAGGCTACCACATCGGCATGCAATCGGATGAGCGGGAAAGCCTTCGCATCATTCGAACGGCGCTTGATGGCGGAATTAATTTTCTCGACAACTGCTGGGACTACAACGGCGGTGAGAGCGAAATTCGCATGGGCAAGGCCCTGCGGGATGGGTATCGGCAGAGAGCGTTTCTCATGACGAAGATAGACGGCCGCACCAAGCAAGCGGCGGCGCAGCAGATTGAGGAATCGCTGCGACGGCTGCAGACCGACCGCATCGATCTATTGCAATTTCACGAAGTGATTCGCGATGAGGATCCTGACCGGATTTTTGCCCAGGGCGGCGGCATGGAAGCGGCGCTGGCGGCGAAGAAGCAGGGCAAGATCCGATACATCGGCTTTACCGGACACAAGAGCCCTGACATCCATCTCAAGATGCTGCAGACCGCGGCTGCGCATCAATTCACATTTGACACGGTGCAAATGCCGCTCAATGTGATGGACGCGCATTATGACAGCTTCGAAAAGAAAGTCTTGCCCGTGCTGGTGAAGGAAAACATCGGCGTGCTGGGCATGAAGTCGATGGGCGACAAGATTATTCTCAAGAGCAACACGGCCGCGCCGGTAGAGTGCCTGCACTACGCCATGAACCTGCCCACCAGCGTCGTCATCACAGGCTGTGACTCGCTGAAGATTCTGCAACAGGCGCTCGACGCCGCGCACAGTTTTAAACCGATGAGCCAGAGCGAAGTCGCAACCTTGCTGGCCAAGACCGCTCCCGTTGCCGGCAAGGGAGAGTTCGAACTCTATAAGACCAGCCATAACTTCGACGGGACTTACCAGAATCCGCAGTGGCTGGGATGAGATTTGGGTATTGCCGGCGTTTCGGTATTACCGCTCAGAATCTCAAGAATCAATACCGGGCCGGAATCATCCTGTTACACTTTTCCGTCAGCGCCATCGGCTGAAACTTAGCGGCAATTTTTCACGTAGCGTAATCATGTCGGATCAAATTATTCTTCCGCCGGAGCCTGGAGTTTCGTCTTCGCCTCCGGCAACGGCTAACACTATTTTTCGCGGGCCCAACGGCATCCGCTCCGGCGGGCGCGTTCTCATTTTCCTGGCTGTCGTGGCTGGCCTGGGGGCGGCGGTTAATCTGGTGGTTTGGTTGGTATTGCATTTTTGGTTACACCGCCCGCCCCAGATTCGAATTGCTTCGTCGCTATCACCCGCGCTCGTTATCCTTAGCGATGGAGGGATTCTTGCCTTCACCAGCGTCGCTGCATTGATTATGGCGCGAATCGAGCACCGCAAGTGGGGACAATACGGCTTGCCGGTAAGACTCGCCTTTCGCAAGGATTTTTGGACCGGCACACTCACAGGATTCCTGGCGATCAGCGCCTCCCTGCTTGCCATCTTCGCCCTGCACGGCTTTCACGTGGCTGGCCTGGCAATTCACGGAAGCACGATTGTGACGGCGGTCCTCTCATGGAGCGCTGCCTTCATAATCGTAGGGCTGGGGGAAGAATTCGCCTTTCGCGGATATTTGCAGTTCACTCTGACCACTGGAATTGGGTTCTGGCCAGCTGCAATTCTGCTGTCGGCATTATTCGGTTTGGCTCATGCCGCAAATCCTGGGGAAAGCAAGTTTGGATTGTTGTCGGTAGTCTGCTTCGGACTGCTGTTCTGCTTGTTTCTGCGGCGCACTGGCAATCTGTGGTTGGCGGTGGGCTTCCACGCGGGATGGGACTGGGGCCAGACATTTTTCTACGGCGTGACCGACAGCGGCATGGCTCCGTATCACAATTTATTCAACTCCAGCTTCAGCGGCCCGACTTGGCTCACCGGTGGCAGCGTCGGTCCCGAAGCCAGCATCTTCACGCCGCTTATCCTGCTGATCGTAGCCATTCTGTTCAGCCGCGTGTGTCGCGAGAACCGCTATCATCCACTCGCTCCGCAGCAGTAGAGATGCTGCGGGTTTGACGAAGACTGCAGGCTGAGGTTCGCTGCCCACTTCGCAGTGCTACACTTTTCTTTCACCCATCCTTGGCGCTTGCCGGAGTCTTTCCTCAATGTCTCAGCCCTATACGCCCACGCCGCGGACCCGTCTGGTCCGCGAAGCTGATCGAGCTGTTTATGATCGAGAAGCGGCTTACCGCATTCTTGACGAAGGCTTCCTGTGCCACGTTGGATTCGTCACGGACGGCCAGCCGTTTGTGATCCCCACTTCTTACGGGCGCAAAGATGCCAGCTTATTCATTCACGGCTCCGCCGCCAGCCGTATGTTGCGCACGGTGAAAGAGAGCGTGCCGGTCTGCATCACAGTCACTTTGCTCGATGGACTGGTGCTGGCTCGGTCCATCTTCAATCACTCGATGAATTACAGGTCGGTGGTGGTTTTGGGAAAAGCAACGCTGGTGGATGATCCAGCGGAAAAGCTTGAAGCGTTGAGGCTTTTATCGGAGCACATTATTCCGGGCCGATGGGCGGACTCGCGGCAACCAAACGAGCGGGAGTTGAAGGCGACATCGGTTCTGCGAGTACCGATTGAAGAATTTTCGGCGAAGGTGCGCAAGGGGCCGGTCGTCGACGATGAAGAGGATTATTCATTTCCGACTTGGGCAGGGTTGGTGCCGCTGGAGATGGTGGCAGGGGAGCCGATTGCGGATGCGCGCCTTGATCCGAAGCGCGAAGTCCCTTCCTATGCTAAGCATTACAAGCGAAAAGGATAGTCTGGAAACGCTTGACTTCCGAAGTAAAGATCGCTAACTTTACTGTAGGGAATATAAGTAAAGATGAACAACTCCAGTACAATCAGCAGCAAGGGACAGATCACCATCCCGCAAGAAATCCGTAAACGCCTTGGTCTTGCCACCGGCGACCGCGTCGAGTTTGTCATGGAGCAAGATCGTACCGTGATCCGGCCCGCCCGCTCGGAGGTCAATCCCTTCGAGAAGTTCATCGGAATTGCAGGCCCGTTCCCAGGCGGTGAAGAGGGGATCAAAGCTTGGATCGACGATATGCGCAGCGATAAAGACTACGAATGAGGACTGCGCTGGATACGAACATCGTATCGCCGGTTTGGTCTGGTGCACCGCAGGCGGCCACGATTGTTGCCCAGTTGTCAAAAGCCCGCGCAGAGGGTGCGCTGGTCGTAAGTGCTCCGGTTTTCATTGAGCTATCGGCAGTTCCAGGGCTGAATGTGCAGTTTGTTCGGAAAGCGCTCGCGGAAATGGCGATCGCTATCGATTTCGACACGGGAGAAGACATCTGGCAACTGGCTGCGACAAGCTTCGCGGGTTATGCCATTCGCCGGTTCAATTCCGGTGGAGGTTCGCCAAAGCGTTTACTGGCGGATTTCGTAATCGCATCGCATGCTCTCCTGCGAGCGGACAGGTTTATGACTCTAGACACTAATCGTTATGCCATTGATTTTCCCAACCTTCGTCTTTTCTGACGGCCATCCTACGGAATCAGCAACAGCTTCCCCGTCGTCTTTCTTCCTTCCAGATCGCGATGCGCGCGCTGCGCCTCGGCCAGCGAATATTTGTGCTGGCTTCGCAGCTTGAGCTTCCCTGCCGCGATCATGCCGAAAACCGCGCCTGAGCGGGCTAGCAACTCCTCGCGCGTCGAAATATAGTGCACCAGCGAGGGGCGCGTCACGTAGAGAGAGCCTTTTTGCGATAACAAAATCAGATCGAAAGGTGGGACCGCCCCGCTCGATCCGCCGAACAGCACCATCATGCCGCGGGGGCGAAGGACGTTCAGTCCTTTCTCGAATGTGGTTTTACCGACGGAGTCATAGACGACATCCACACCTTTGCCGCCGGTGAGGCGTTTGGTTTCGGTTTCAAAATCGGATTTGGTATAGAAGATGACGTCATGCGCACCCGCGCCACGCGCCAGTTCCGCTTTCTCTTCAGTGGATACGGTGGCAATCACGCGGGCGCCGATATTGTGGGCCATCTGCGTCAGAAGCAGGCCCACGCCACCGGCGGCGGCATGAATGAGCGCGGTCTCACCCTGCTTGAGTGGGTAAGTATCGTGAGAGAGGTAGTGCGCGGTCATGCCTTGCAGCATGGCAGCAGCGGCTTGCTCATCGCTGACGCCCTTTGGAATTGGGACTAAACGATCGGCGGGAATTGCGGCGTACTCCGCGTAGGAGCCTTGCACGCCGGTCCAGGCCACTCGATCTCCTACATTCACGGAGTTCACATCCGGGCCGACGGCGGTGACAACACCTGCGCCCTCTTGACCGAGAACAAATGGCGGCGTGGCTTTGTACCGGCCCTCGCGGAAGTAGACATCGACAAAGTTCACGCCCGAAGCGGCCAGCTTTACGACCGCCTCGTTCGCCTTTGGTTGGGGGACGGGCAACTCCACAAGCTCCATTGCTTCGGGTCCACCCAATTGCTTGACCTGGATCGCTTTCATGGACACTTCGAAGTGTAATCCAAGGTCAACGATTCGTGGAAATGGCTTACCTGTCGGAGAACCGGGCCAAGACCGTCACCAGCCGTTCAGCACGCTCTCGCAATTGATTTTGACGGTTCCCGGTTTGGGGTATAAATTCGTGGGCTGACGCTTCCCAGGAGAATTTCTGAATGCCAGAAAAAAAGCCCCAGACCTTCGCCAACCACTCTCGTCTTGATCCGTCCTATCACTTCTTTGTGGTGCCGGTCTTTCTCCTGTTAGCAATTGCCGGCATGGTTCACTTCATCTGGCGTCCGGGATGGCATACGGCGCTGATGTTCGTGGTAGCGGTGGCGCTGGCAACGGCGGTGTCAAAAATTCGCACGTATTCGCTGAGGGTGCAGGATCGCGTGATCCGGCTGGAAGAAACACTCCGATTGAAGGCGCTCTTGCCGGAGCCGTTGCGCTCTCGCATTCCCGAATTAACCGAAGGTCAACTCATCGCACTGCGTTTCGCCTCGGATACGGAAGTGTCCGCCCTGACCGCGCGGGCGCTTTCCGAAAAACTCTCGCGGGCGGATATAAAAAAAGCGATCCAGACTTGGCGGCCCGACTACTGGCGCGTCTGAGCAGCCGCTCGCCGGGTCAACCGGCCGCGTCAGTTCGCCGATTTTCAAACCTTTCTCGAGCTTTCGCCGTCTGAATGGCGGGGTCTTGCGGTTTAAGCTCTTAGCCGGTAACTGTCGGGACCGATGCCGAAAGTAACGCTGGGTATCTTTTTGGGCGTTGACCCAAGGCGGAGCTCGGGGTAGGATTTTGATAGAATTCTGCGGCGAGTGAAGCAGCGACGCAATCCGTATCTCATAGAAAAATATGCGAGTTGCAAAACTCCAAATGCGGATCGCGATGCTGGCCGGCCTTGCCTTGACCGCTGCCTCTTGCCAGTCGGCAAAGAAGCCAGCTCCAGTGCTATCGGCAAAGGCCAAGACCGCACCGGCTCTAACATCCAAAGCTCCCGCTCCGCAGCCCCCGCAGGCCAGTCCGGCTCCCCCGCAAGTAGTCGCTCCGAAGCCGGCGCCGGTAGAGACTGCGACTGAGAACAAGACTCCTTCTATTTCGCCGGCACCCGAATCCGATGCGGTCGGCGCTCTGGTCACCCGCGCTGAGAAGCAGTACCAGGCGGGATTGGACGCTTTTCACGCCGGGCAGAACGACGTCGCGAAAGAGGATTTCGACAACGCCATTAACGCATTGCTGGGCAGCAACCTTGACATTCGCTCCGATGACCGTCTCGAAGCGGAATTTGATCGTATCGTGGCAGGCATCGACCATTTGGATCTGGGAGGGTTGGCTTCCGACTCCGATGCGCAGCAGTCCGAGCCCGCTCCGATTGACGAAACCAACGGCATTACTCCCACGGCTGACCCCAAGTTAAAAGCCAAGGCGCAGGCCGATCTGAAGTTGACCCACTCCGACTTGCCCCTAATGATGACCGACCAGGTGGCCGGCTATATCAGTTACTTTTCCAATCGTGGACGCGGCACCTTCGAGCACGCCTTCGCGCGCTCCGGCCGCTACCACGACATGATGGTGAAGATTTTGAAGGAAGAGGGTGTCCCGCAGGATTTGATCTACCTGGCTCAGGCCGAGTCGGGTTTTCATCCTCTGGCTGTTTCTCGCGTCGGCGCTCGCGGTATATGGCAATTCATGGGCAGCCGGGCGCGGGGTTACGGACTGCACCACAGCATGTGGGTGGACGATCGCCAGGATCCCGAGAAGTCCACGCGCGCCGCCGCCCGCCATCTGCGAGACCTCTATGCTCAGTTCGGGGACTGGTACCTCGCCATGGCCGCTTATAACTCAGGCCCTGGCACGGTGCAGGCTGCGGTTCGGCGCACCGGTTACGCCGATTTCTGGGAGCTCTACCGGCGCAACGTTCTGCCCAAGGAAACGCGGAATTACGTTCCCATCATCCTGGCTGTGACGATCATGACCAAGAATCTGTCGCAGTATGGTTTTGATGATGTCTCCATGGATGAGCCGACGAACTACGACTCAGTCAATATCAGCTATCCCGTGGATCTGCGGCTGGTAGCGGAGTGTGTGGACGCGACTCAGGCTCAGATGCAGGAACTGAATCCTAGCCTGCTCCGACTGACAACTCCGCGGGAAGGCACGTTCGAGTTGCACCTCCCGCTTGGCAGCAAGGCTCGTTATCAAACTGCCATCGCCGAAGTTCCCAAGGACATGCGGCTGTGGTGGCGCTATCACCAAGTTCAGACGGGCGATACTGTCGCTTCTCTTTCGCGGGCGTATCATGTGCCGGTCAAGTCGATTGTGACCGCGAATCATCTCGATGGGACGGAACTGGAAGCTGGCGCCAAGGTAATCATCCCGGTCGCGGCTGGCAAGCATCCCTTCAGCGATAACGCCACGTACGCGCGCCGGATTACCCGCTACAAGGTTCGCAAAGGAGATACCGTCGAGACCGTTGCCGAGAACTTCGGTGTCTCGGCACAAATGGTGCGCCGCTGGAACGGTTTGCATGGCGGCGACAGCCTCCGCGGACGCAGAGTGCTGGCGCTGCATCTGCCGGTTAGCCCCTCTAGCGATGGGGTTTCGGCCAAATCCAAGTCGTCCGCGCACCCAAATGCGCGCCCCGGTAAGACCACGCAAGTGGCTTCGACTCCTGCGAGCAAGCCTGCAAGCGCCGAAGACGAAGAAAGCTCGCAGCCGGCCAGCGTTCTTCGCCATAAGGTAAAGTCCGGCGAAACTCTGTACTCAATCGCCACGACCTACAAGACTACGGTTGCAGCCCTGAAACGCAACAATGGCAACATCGCCACGCTGAAACCCGGAATGATTCTGGTTGTGCAGCCGAGCCAATAGAAAATTCCGCCCCTGACTGCCTTCGCCGAAATCTCAGGCCTTCTTTACCCACCTTTAATCTGCCTGTCATCCGATATAGCCGTGAATCTTCCTCGTGAACCCGCTCAAGGCTGACTTCCCCGAACACGGGCCCCCAAGACGCCGAACACGCCCTCGGTGCCCCACGTGGAAGTTCAAAGGGCTCCCCCTTCCTTTTCCAGAAGACGTTTGCCGGATGCTGCGGGCATAACATGCATACAACAGATTTTGAGCTATGCCTCGCCGAATCTTCTTCCATTCCGCAGTCCCGTGTGGTAACAGGATAAGCAGGCAGGATGTGATTTCAGTCTTTGCAGCCTGCATTAAACGTCGTGCTATAATCGCGCGCCGTTCCAGCACAAAGTTTTACTGGTGGTCTTTTAATTTCCAGTTCCCGGCGTCCTTGCGCGGCTTGCGCCCGGACGCCCAACATCAGGAGGAGCAATGACGTTCTACGATCCCACGCTTTACGCACGTGATGATGAAGAAGAATTCGGTGACACCGGCGCTTACAGCGAGTCGCTGGAAGAAGATTTCGAAGAGGAAGAGGAAGAAGAGGAGGAAGCGGGCGTGCCCGAACCCGAGATGGGCGAGCCTGCGGTGCCTTCGACTCCTCCCGCCGCACCCAAACCCAAACCTGCTGCTCCTTCCGGGGGCGGTGGTGGCGGAGCAAGGAAGCCCCCTGCCAAGCCCGCGGCCAAAAAGAAAGCGCCAGCTAAGAAAGCCCCGGCCAAGAAAAAGGCTGCCAAGAAACCTAAGAAGGCCGCCAGGAAACCCGCAAAGAAGAAAGCTGCCAAGAGGCCTGCGAAGAAGGCAAAGAAGAAAGCAAAAAAGGGCCGCCGTTAAGCCAGCCGTTGGAAAAAGAGAACCGTGGCTCAAGGCCGCGGTTCTTTTTGTTCGTATCGACTGCTAAACCAGACAGGCCACGCTGAACCTGGGGCCCTGATCCTCGCCGCACTGTCACCATTATTCAGCAGAAAACAGTAGGAACACGAACCACACAAACGCATCCAAGCGCTGCGGTTCGGTGAATTGCACATCAGGTTCGCAGGATTCAAGTTAAAATCCTGCGACGATCATCCTGCGACGATCAAAGACATGCTTTCCCTTCGTCAACATCGATGCGACCAGCAGGAATCGCGGGCGCGGGCCTGGGTCAAGGCATCGAGTGTGCTCATGCTGTTCTTTGCTGTCTCCTGCGCCGTCTCCTGCCTAACGGGTTGCTCCCGGCACCGGGACCCGCAAGCGGCATATGACCATGCCCTGCAGATTTTCCGGCACGGTGATATGACTCTCGCCGCGAATGACGCGGAGAAAGGATACAAGAACTTCCATACTGCGAGCCCTGAGTGGGCTTGGAAATTCACCATCCTTCGAGCCAGAGCATTGTATCGGCGGGGCCTGAATGGCGACGCGCTGCAAGTACTTGCTTCCGAAACTGCCCCGCTACCCTCGGGCGAATTGGCTATTCAGAAACTAAGATGGGAAGGCCTGATCTACGCTGCCTTGCACAAGTTCACCGAGGCGGATCAGACTTTACAGCAGGCCGAGGAGCTCTGCACAGCTACTGACTTTCCCGTCTGCGCAGACGTGGTCGGCGCGCGTGGAGTCTTGGAAATGGACCGCGGCCGCTATGCCCAGGCGCAAACTTTCTTCGAACGGGTTCTCATCGCTTCGCGCGCAAGTGGCGACTCATCCTGGGAAGCCAACACGTTGCTGGATCTGAGTTGGTCTGCGGACGAACAAGCGCACTTTGATGAGGCGCTCGACTGGGCTAGCGCGGCCCGGCGGATATCCCTCGATCGAGGCTCGGCCGATCTTGCTCAAGCCGCCCTGGGAAACATGGGATGGGCTTACTACAAACTTGGAGAGCTTGAGCGGGCCTTGGAAATGTTCGTCGAAGCCGCGCAACAGGCCGAAAAGCTTGGGGACGTGACCGACCAGGTGAAATGGCTTACGAATGCCGGATACATCTACATGGATGCCCACGATTTCACGACCGCCGAACGATCTTTCCGGCAGTCGCTGAAACTCGCACGCCTGACGAACAGCAGGGACGACATCATCAATTCGCTGATCGCTCTGGCTTTCCTCTTCGAGCAAACCGGGAACTTGAATGACGCAAAGCATTTTGCGGACGACGCGCTGGCCAAAGCGCGGGAGGATAACCGTGGGCGCGACCAGGTCTATCCACTGCTGGTTCACGCACGAGTCGCCGCCCGGCTACACGACCTTACTACGGCGGAGAATGCATTCCGCGAAGTAGGGAATTCTCCCGACTGTCCAGTGTTCTTGAAGTGGGAAGCGGAGCGCTCGCTCGCCCGGCTTTATGAAGAGGAAGGCCATTTCGATTTCGCCGATCTCCAGTATCGATCAGCGATCACCACTTTCGAAACCGCCCGCTCCGAACTAAAGCACGAAGATTCACGCCTACCCTTTCTCACCAATGCGGCGCGCATCTATGACGACTACATCCAGTTCCTCGTTGCACAAGGTAGAACGATCGAGGCCTTGCAGGTCGCCGACTTCAGCCGCGGGCGCACCCTGGCCGAGGGATTAGGCATGCTTCAAAAAGGAAGCTCATCCCAGCTTGATCACTTGGATGCCAAAGCAGTCGCCTCGCAAGCAGGCGGCACAATCTTGTTCTATTGGCTGGGAGAGAAGCACTCGCACCTGTGGGCGATCACGTCGAAAACGATCCAGTGGTTTCCGCTTCCAGCCGCTGGGGAGATTGAAGGCTGGCTCGAACAATATCATCGAGCCCTCGACAGTTCACAAGACGTTCTCGTCTCGGCTACCGACGTTGGCGGTTCGCTTTATCGGATGCTGGTCGCTCCGGCGCGTGATCTCTTGCCGGCGAACACAAGAGTCATCATCATTCCGGATGGCAAGCTGAACAACCTGAATTTCGAGACATTGCTTGTCTCCGAACCAGCGCTGCACTACTGGATTGAAGACGTCACGCTCACGAACGCCACTTCGTTGCGACTGCTGGCCTCCTCGCACCCGGGAAAGGAGAAACGCGCCCGCCGCCTGCTTCTCTTCGGAAATGCCGTCGCACCCAGTCAGGAATATCCCGAACTGTCGAACGCCGCAGTCGAGATGACGAGCATCGCAAGACATTTCCCGGCTGAGCGGCAACGTGTTTTTCAGGGCGATCAGGCTACACCGGCGGCATACTTGGAGAGCAATGCGGAGCGATTTTCGTATATCCACTTTGTCGCTCACGGGACGGCCAGCCGATTGAGTCCGCTCGACTCCGCCATCGTGTTGTCGAGAAACACCGGCGAAAACAAGAACTTCAAGCTTTACGCCCGCGACATTATTCAGCATCCCGTGCGGGCCGAGTTGGTTACGATCTCCGCCTGCTACGGGGCTGGGACTCGCGCGTATTCGGGGGAAGGCCTGGTAGGTCTCTCATGGGCTTTTCTTCGAGCTGGCGCCCACCACGTGGTGGCTGCCTTATGGGAAGCGAGCGACGTTTCCACCGGTCAACTCATGGATAAATTTTATGATGAGTTGGACCGCGGAAAAAGTCCGGACACGGCCCTCCGCACGGCCAAACTTTCCTTGCTTCATTCTGGCGGCGCATTTCGCAAGCCATTCTACTGGGCTCCCTTCCAGCTCTACGCCGGATCGTGATTCATTTGACACCCATGTTTCCTGGCCGGCCCGTGAAAAATTGGTCGGAGCAATAGGATTTCGACCCTACGACCCCCCTGCGCCCGAACCAGATTCAATCACTGTAGTGCTGGCGTAGTCATCTGTTTGGTTTGTTCCGCTTGGTTGTAAGCGCCATAAGGATTTCACCTTCCACACTGTTATTTGCACGAGGGCCCTGGAAGATCACAGGCGAAAGGGGAAATATTTTGGTGTACAGAGAGCAATACTCCAACCGTCGAGTTTACGGGCACGGCTGTTAGGATGGTGTGCAAAGAGGAAGATAGACACATTGTCCTCATCAACCGTTACGAATCGCAATTCATCCCTGCCGTTGCGCATCGAGGCCCTGGTAAAGCGCTTCGGCCAGGTGAATGCCGTTGACGGCATCTCGCTCGAACTGCGCAGCGGAGAATGTCTGGGACTGCTTGGCCCAAACGGCGCCGGGAAAAGCACGCTCATTCGCAGCATCGTGGGCCGCGTGATTCCCGATGCCGGCACGATCCTAATTTTCGGGGCGAAGGCTGATTCGACAGCCGCCCGTTCGACGTTAGGATGGATCCCGCAGGAACTGGCGCTCTATCCCAGGCTCACCTGCCGCGAAAACCTGCAAGCGTTCGGCCGTTATCACGGGCTTGGCGGTCCCGTGCTTGGGCAGGCCGTGGCCCGATGCCTCGATTGGTCCACCCTGGCCGACCGTGCTCATGAGCTGGTCAAGAACCTTTCGGGAGGGATGAAGCGCCGCCTTAACATGGCAGCCGGCCTTATCCAACAGCCGAAGCTGGTTCTGATGGATGAACCAACCGTGGGCGTAGACCCGCAGTCGCGCCACCATATTTTCGAAATGATCGAGAAACTACGCGGCGAGGGCATGTCGCTCATCTACACAACGCACTACATGGAAGAAGCCGAGCGTCTGTGCGACCGCATCGCCGTCGTCGATCATGGCAAGATCATCGCGCTCGGCACGCGCGACGACCTCGTCCGCGACGCATTCGGCACGCGCAGCCAAGTGCTGGCGCATTTTGGCGGCTCGCCTGACCGCGTCGTTCCCTGGGTCGCCGCGCACGGCGGCCAAACGATCGATGGCATTGCGCAGTTCACGATCGCGCATCCGGTCGAGATTGCAAGCCTGCTTGAGGATTCGGCAAAGGCCGGGCTTGAATTGGTTGATGTGTCACTGCGCAAGCCGAATCTCGAATCGGTCTTTCTTCATTTGACAGGAAGGGAGTTACGCGATTGATGTTCGCCATTATTCGCACTGCCATGGTTTCCCTGCGCCGCGACAGGGGCGCGCTCTCCCTAAGTTTCATTTTGCCTGTTGTCTTCTTCAGCATTTTCGCTGTTATCTTCGGCGGACGCCGCGACACGACGCCCAAGATTCATATGCTGGTTGTGGACGAAGATCACAGCCGCGCTTCCGGGCGGCTGGTTCAGGGTCTGAAGCAGGAAGGTTCGCTGGTGGTGAAGAGTCGGCCTGAACCTGTCAAGGATGTCGAACAACCTGAATACACCGCGGCGACTGCTGAGATAGCAGTCAAAGAGGGAGTTGCGCCAGTTGCCATAATCATCCCCCACGGTTTCGGCGAGAACCCAATTTCGTTTGTCCCCTCAGATACAAATCGCCCGACGATCCAACTGCTCGAAGACAGCAGCGACATGGTTGCGCCGCAAATGATCTCGGGCCTGCTCCAGAAAGTTGCCATGACGTCGATGCCCGATCTGATGGCTGATCAGGGATCAAAATACTTCGATCAATTTGCCGGCGGCCTAACGCGGGAACAGCGCGATCGGTTGAACGAAGGCATCCGTCAACTGCGCCAACGGCAAGAGAGCGGCTCGGCCACTTCCGTCTCTGGCAGCGAGGGAGGCGGAATTATTGCGGTCAACGCCCGAGCGGTGGTTGGCGAAAACAAGAACAACCCCATGGTTTCGTTCTATGCCGCCGCCATTGGGGTCATGTTCCTGCTCTTCACTGCGAGCGGCGCGGCGGGAGCATTGCTTGACGAGGCCGAAAGCGGCACGCTCGACCGTGTGCTCAGTTCGCGCGTCACCATGACGTCGCTGCTGTTGGGCAAGATCACTTACAATTCTTTGCTGGCCTTCTCGCAACTCGTAGTGATGTTTCTTTGGGGATGGGCGGTGTTCAAGCTCGACTTTTGGTCGCACATTCCGGGATTCGTGGTGATGGGCGTCTGCACAGCGGTAGCCGTGGCCTCTTTCGGCATATTGCTGGCGAGCATCTGCCGCACGCGCGCTCAACTGGGCGCACTCTCAACGCTGGTCATTCTTATTATGTCGTCCGTTGGGGGCAGCATGTTCCCACGCTTCCTGATGCCGGAAGCGATGCAGAAGGCGGGTTTACTGACCATCAACGCTTGGGCAATTGACGGGTTTACCAAAGTCTTCTGGCGGGACGAGCCGATCTCTCATCTCTGGCCGCAGGTTCTGGTTCTCGTTACGATTGCCATCGCGCTCTTCGCAATCGCCCGTAGAGTGGCTCGGCGATGGGAAGTCGCATAGTTCGTTGCTTCGTGCGGCACCGTCTACAAAATCGACACCATTGATGGAGACGGAAAAACAGAAGCGGGGTTTATGTGCTTGAAAAGATTGGTCGGGGAGAGAGGATTTGAACCTCCGACCCCCTGGTCCCGAACCAGGTGCTCTACCAGGCTGAGCCACTCCCCGACGGTGCTGCGGACGGTAGATAGGAAGCCTTCCGCATGCGTCGCTTTCCGCATGTCGACCGGCATTCTAATTATAACATTCGCAACATTCGACACATCGCAAGACCTTATCCGCTTATTTTTCGCGTTACACTGAGGACGCACGTGACCGCGCGAACACAGTTGAGCTATACGTCGAAGACAGCGGCAGCAAACTAAAGCATTCAATCGAACGCAACCAGATTGAATAAACCTGACCAAACGTAAAATGATCGTTCTCCGCGCACAAAGTCTCTATACGCCGCAGGAAGAAATACAGCATCCACTGGTCTTTATTGAGGATGGGGTGATCGTTGAGATCTCTTCTTCGGCTCAACGAGAAGTTCCGGCAAATACCACCGAAATCGATCTTACGCAAAATTTTCCCGATGCGATTCTTGCGCCCGGTTTCGTCGACATTCACATGCATGGCGGCGCGGGCCTTGATGTTATGCGTGCTTCGGCTGCCGACCTGCCGCACCTGAACAAATTTCTTACTAAACATGGCGTCACCGGCTACTTTCCCACCACGGTCGCCGCTCCGCTGGATCAAACCTGCGCGGCGCTCGGGCGATTGGCTGATGCCATTGAAGCGGCGCAACGTTCTCATTCAAGTAATGACGATGTGGGGGCTCAGCCGTTGGGCATTCACCTGGAGGGTCCGTTTCTCAGTCATAAGCGCCGCGGGGTGCATCCGCCGGAAAATCTCGTCGAGCCGACGTTGGAAATTTTTGAGCGTCTCTGGCAGGCGGCACGCGGGCAAGTACGCATGATGACGATCGCTCCAGAACTTCCCGGAGCGCTCGAAGTTATCGCGGAGGCGGCGCGTCGCAAGGTTTGTGTCAGCATCGGGCACTCGGACGCCACTGTGGAAGCGGCGCGCGCCGGGGTTCAGTCTGGGGCCCGGCACGCCACGCATACTTTCAACGCAATGCGTCCTCTGGATCATCGCGATCCGGGCATCCTTGCCGAAGTACTGACCGATCCGCAACTCACAGCCGACATAATCGCGGATGGAATTCACGTCGCCCCCGAGGTCGTCCAGCTTTTCCTGGAGATGAAAGGGAAAGACAGTTCGGTTCTGATCACGGACGCCACCGCCGCGGCCGGTATGCCGGACGGCACCTACCAACTCGGCCCCATGCAGGTCGAAGTCAAAGACGGCCGGTGCACGATAGATGGAAAACTGGCTGGCAGCGTTCTCACCATGGACCGCGCGGTTCGCAACATCACCGAGTTCGCGGGTTGGAGCTTGCGTGATGCCGTGCGAGCGGCCACTCTGAACCCGGCGCGCACCGTTGGTTTGAAACTACGCGGAGTCATCGCTCCCGGAGCGGAAGCCAACATTGTTCTGATGAGCAGCGCAGGAGAAGTACTGAAGACGATGGTTCACGGACGCGGCTTTCAGGGATGAGCAAGAGCGAGTCTCGGGCGTGTTGGAGAAGAGTCGCAAGGCCGGGTCTTCACAGAGCTCAGTGAACTATCTCGGTAGGTTAGTTCGGTTTGCGCTCTTTGGATTCCGCCAGGTAACGCAACAGCAGCGCCTCATCCGATCGCGTAAGCTGATCCAGGAAAGACGTATCCACCCTGGAGTCTTCGACAGTCTTTGACGCATTCGACTGCCGCAGCTTGTCGCCCAGCTCTGGATCGTTACTCATGACCTGCGTATAGAACCATAGGAAGTGCCGCATCTGATCGAGCGACTTACACAGGACCTGAATGGCCTCGGTCTCGGGAAGCGCACTTAACGCCTCCATTAACTCCGGATCGCTGGGCGCTTGCATGGCGGCGCAGTTGAGTTCGCGCTGAATCGCACGCAAGTCTTCCGTGACTCGCACCATTCGTATGTGAAGATCGTCCATCTGCGTATCGTTCCCCATGGGCCGCCGCAATGATTGGCGTGCTTGAAGATCTCATCGGTAGGGCCATGCGGATAGATGTCACACGATCATGCGCTTTGGTAATTCAAGCGATTACTTCGGTCTAGAGAGTAACCAGCAGCACTGGATCGCGCCAAACTCCGCTACTGGCAAGGCTTTCGCAACCCAGGCACAAGAGCTGAACCGTACATCGCAATGGTTGGAGTCGTTGGTGAAACCAGAATCCCGTCTTTAGAGTCCTCGACGCTCCATCTCTAGGAGCTCAATCTCTAGCAGCTTCTTCTTGCGTTGCACGCCCCAGCGGTAGCCGCTTATGTTGCCATCTTCGCGAACCACGCGATGGCACGGAATCGCAACCGCCACGGGATTCGTAGCGCAGGCTCGCGCCACGGCCCGGCTGGCGCCGGGTTGGCCAATCGCTTTCGCCACTTGGCCGTAAGAGCGCGTCATTCCGGATGGGATGGACTGCAAGTATATCCACACCCGCCGCTGAAATGCGGTCGCGCGGATGTCCAAGGGCAGCGCGGCGTTCAGTTCCCTGCCGGAGATCTTCTCGAGCAAAGTTCCGATCCAAGTTTGCAATCCACCCTCATCGGGCTTGCGGACGGCAAAAGGAAACTCGCGCTTCAGGCCTTCGATTAACTCGCCATCCGAGCGTGCGAACTGAATCGAGCAAATTCCCTTGTCGGTAGCCGCGACCAGCATGCGTCCGAGAGGCGAATCGGCGCACGCATAGCGAATCGAAGCTGCAATGGCGCCGCGGCGATATTTATCGGGAGTCATCCCGAGTTGCGACGCGGTCTTCTCGTATAGTCGGCTGCTGGAGCCGTAACCGGCGTCGTACATGGCGCGGGTGACGTTGTCTCCGGCTTGAAGATTGCGCTTGAGCAGGCGCATGCGGCAGGCATCGGCATACTCGCGCGGCGTGATTCCAATCGCTGCTTTGAAACGCCGTTGCAGATGGAACGGACTTTGCCGAAACGCCTTTCCCAGGCGATCGAGCGTGATCGGCTCATCGAGATGCTGCTCGATGTAACGGCAGATCTCTTTTGCGGAATCAAATTGCGAATTGCCACTGAGCGATCGCGGCCGGCAACGCAGGCAAGCGCGGAAGCCGGCTTTCTCCGCCTGCTCCGGATAGGAATAAAACGTAACATTCTCGCGTCGCGGACGGCGAGCTGGGCACGACGGCCGGCAATACACGCCGGTCGTAGCCACAGCAAAAACGAATTCTCCATCGCGCGCATGATCGCGCCCGACCACCGCGTCCCAGCGCGGGTCGTTATGTATGTGGCTCGAGTTAGAGCGGACCACTGCCATTTCACTCGGGAACTGCTCTGCGATTATGGTACTCGCACTGGTCGTTGGGAAAGACGTGTTCTCGGAAGTCATGATAGCTACAAGGTAGGGCGCGGCGGCAAAGCGCAACTATCCGAATCTTGCGAACAAACAATAAATTTCCGATTTGCGCCGGTCAGCAGAAACAGTTAGATTTCCATGAGTCTTTCCAGGGATACGACTTCGAGGACAACAATAATGAAGAAAATGCGCGTCGCTGCAATTGGGACCGCGGTGGTTCTCCTCATAACTGCAGGCATGGCCCAGAAAGCTGCCCAGCACCTGTTAAGCGCCGACGAACTCAAAAGCCTGGTGCCGGCGGATTTTTTCTTTCGCGGACAAAAGGCGCCCACGCAATTACGAAACGCTACTGGAATTCAAACAGCCGGCGGCAAAGTCACGATTGCCGCTCTGGTCGACGTATCCGGGTACTCGACCTCAATCCAGCAGAAATATCAGGGCTTGTTAATCACTGAGTCTAAGCTAAACATCGGTGGGTCGGAGCTCTCGCCAGGAGAATACGGTTTCGGTTTTGCGGCTGACAGGTTCGTAGTGATGAATGTGGCAAGCGAAGACGCGCTAAGCGCGCCGTATCAGACTGATGCGGAGTTGAAGCGCCCGGTCCCACTGAAATTGGTTGAGGATGGCGCAGGGTACAAGTTGTACGCCGGCAAAAAGTGGGTTGCGGTGAAGCCGGAATAGGTCTTCGCCCGCGTCTGGTTTTTGTTCCGTTTCGACCGACTCTCCGAGGCAGCATTCCTCGTCTTCATTCGCTTGGGGCCTACATGTTCAGGCGAGGACACATCCGTAAGTGATTGCTTCGATTGGGGCCGCAGCCCTCTGGCGCCACGGCGCGGACTTGTCCTAAAGTTTTTCAGCGAGGGTGCCGATAGGGTAGACAACCGGCAATGGGCTCTTTGGTTCGTGGCCGAGAAAACACCTATGACAATCAGTCTTATTAATTCCATTTCAGCTGGTGGTCTCGCCCAGAACGTTCTCTCGTCAAGCAACTCCAATCAACTGCGTCAAACATTGCAGACGCTGCAGAACAACCTGGCGTCGGGTAATCTGACGAGCGCCCAATCGGCATTCCAGAGACTGCAGACACTTTTTCAAAACTCCGCAACTGCAAACGGTAATGGCTTATCCAGCAGCTCTCAGCTATCTACAGATATGGTGGTTTTGGGAACGGCGTTGAGCTCTGGAGATGTGTCCGGCTCTCAGTCGGCTTTTGCGACCGTCTTGGGTGATCTGAAACTTACGGCGCTGCCATCGCAAATCAACGAAACGACAGCGGCGGCTCAGTCGGTACAACTGGTGCAGGGGATTCTCAGCAGTTTGAATTCAAATGGGTCGTCATCGAGCAGTGCGAATCTTACGAATTCCATACCGCAGAGCATTTATACGAGCCAGGGCGGCCTGGATGTGTACGCCTAAGACTGACAGGCCGTTGTATTTAATTGCCCAGCGGATGAAACGGGCCGAGCATCGAGGAAACACCAGACCGCCGGCGCAATTCCGTAATCAGCGCGCTGGCCGCGTTGGTGTAGGTCTTGCTGGGATCTGAGGGGTCGGCCCACACGGCATCGTAAATAATTTGCGCCGCTTCCTTGAGGTCGATGTGGAGTGCGGCTTCGAATACATCCACCCGCTCCTGCAAACGGTCATAACACGGCTTGCAGATCGAGGCCGATTCGGGCTCCTCCGGCTGATGTTCTCCAAGATTGCAAACAGTTTGGGAGTTGGCGGCTTCTGCGTGCGCCGCAACAAGCTGAGACTTAAATTGCTTCAGGAATTCCTCTCGCTCCTGCTCGACCTTTTCCTGTTCGACGGCGTTTTCCGGAATGATATCGGGGGCTGGTTGCACCGGCGGAATGATCGCTACCACGCTGGCAGAAACCCGCTCTCCGCTGTTGCAGGCCGGACAGGTATCGAGGTTAGCGGGATAGTACAGGCGGCAATTGGAACAGGGCAGGCCGTAGCCCGAGGACTTGCGCGGCGCGACAGGGTCGTTCCGGACTGCATTGCGCAGATCGTTATTGCGCAGATCGCTGCGAACAGAGCTCTCAGGCTGCAGCGCAGGCGGCACCAGTTTGCCAGGTGCGACGGCTGTGGGTCGCGTCAAGTCCATGATCAGTCTCCCAAGAATGCATTCCGTGCGCGAATCCTTTTTCCTGTAACTCGTGTTCTCGCAATTCGTGTTCGCGCAGTACCGACTTTCTAGTGTAAGCAGTGTCACCTCAGAATCTAAATGACCGGAGTACACTGCCTCGTACTGGCCCTACGGCCTTGGTTAGCGTGAATTCGTCTGGTTCATTAGCTTGAGGAGTTCGTCGCGTCGAGCGCGATAAAGTTGACGCTCGGGGTCGAGCCGGGCGGCGGTCTCCAGTTCTACCAAGGCTTCTTCATAGCGGTCCATGGTCATCAGACAGGCCGCAAGAGCATAGTGGTTGTCGGGGGACGCGTTAAGACGAAGCGCTTCGCGAAACTCTTTTTCAGCCGCCGGCAGGTGATGTTGCCGGAACAGCGCGGTTCCGAGAGCGCGGTGAGTCGCGTCGGAGTCGGGATTGAGTGTAACTGCAAGACCCAACTCGCGCACCCCTTCTTCCAGCTTGTCATCCATTAACATGGCTTCGCCGAGCGCGCGGTGCTCGGAGCCGCTAGTGGGGTTTTGGCGGACCGCGAGTTGCAATTCGTCGACGGCGTTGCTGTAGTCTTTCTTCGCCATGTAGGCACGGGCAAGACAATTATGCCCCTGCTGCCATTCAGGATGCTGCTGGTAAAGCTCGTGCAACTCCACCACGGCGGCGTCGAAATTGCCTTGGTCGCAATAGGTATTGCCCAAGTTGTTGCGAATAGAGGCTTCCTGCGGGGCCAGCCGTTTGGCCTCACGATATTCGGCGATGGCTTCTTCCAGCCTGTTTTGCTCGTGCAATATCAACGCCAGGTTTGAATGAGCCTGCCAGAATGACGGGTTGAGGCGAATGGCCTCACGATATGCGCCGATGGCCGCGGTTTGATTTCCATCGGCATGCAGGGTAATTCCGAGATCGTAATAAGTGTCGGGGTTATCAGCATCGCGGGCAAGCGATTCCATGAACGAATGAACCGCAGCTGCATACTGGCCGGTGGAATATAAACCTAGCGCGAGGAACTGATAAGCCTCTGCGTTCTGAGGATCCATGCTGAGGGCGGTGCGGGCTTCCGCGATGCAGTTGGGACCGTCATCCAGGCGATAGAAGATGTACGCCATGCTGCTGTGGTTCTCGGGAAAATCCGGCATCAGCTCCGCGGCGACGGTGAGTTCGTCGAAGGCATCGTCCCAGCGCTCCTGCTGGCGGAGCATCGCGGCAAGGGCGAAGTGCAGCGCGCCGTTCTTAGGATCAGAACTCAAGGCTTGACGCAGAGCGAGTTCGGCTTGCGGGAAGCGCTGGCTGTGAGCATCGACAGCGGCTTGCACCAAAGCTGCCGGAATCTCAGATGCCGCAAGACTGGCAAGCGCTGACCCTTTCAAGATCGTGAGTGCCTTCACCAATTTGGCATCCGCCCCAGCTGATTCAAGCTGCCGAATCTGTTCCTGACCCGGAACCCCGGCGATCCCCCGCTCTTGCACGATGCGGATGAGGCGATTGTTGGGCACACCAGCCGCAAGCCAAGCCATTATTTGGGTGGAAGTTACCGCCTGGGTTTCGCTGGAATACGCAGCCAGCACTGCCACAAAAAGAAATAGAAAAACTGATAGGCCCTTGCGCTTCACTCGAAATCTCCGGGGCGATGGCTTGGCTTGCTGGGATTGCCGCGCGGTTCGTAATTCCGAGCCGCTGACCTCACATTAGCCCCGGGAATGGACCGTACGTAAGATCACGGAAGTAATGAGCTCTCGAAAAAGTTAATAAATTTAAGAGACTGAATCCGGATCCCTTAAGAAAAGTGCCTGCAATCTCGCTCCCTTGCAGCCGTTCCAAATCGGGAGATAGTCAGGATAAAGGGCGAGTTTGACTTCCCTATTGCTACTCCAGTACGGTATGAAGAGGTTGTTGTGTGGTTTTTAGGAGGTTCCCATGTTGGAAGGCCTGTTTCAGCCGACGCATCTCATCATTATCTTTGCCATTGCCTTGCTGGTCTTCGGTCCCAAGAAGCTGCCCGAACTGGGCAAGGGCCTGGGTGAAGGGATACGTGCCCTTAAAGAAGGTATGAAGGACCATCCTCCAGCCTCGGGCGAGCAAAGCAAGACCACCGACTCCAAAGAAACCAAGGCCTGATAAGTTTCCTCGCGAGAAGGCCCCGCTTCTATCTGGCCGCCGCCTCGTGTGTATTTCCCATCCTTTCCCGGCAATCCCGCATCTGAGTTGTGGCTTTTGACTCTGGAATCTGGAGGCAGGCATTGCTGCGCAAGAATAAGTTGGTTGCTCTCGTCGTGTTGTTGGGATTAGCGCCGGCAGTATTCGCCGATCAGATTGTCCTGAAGAACGGCGACCACCTGAGCGGTACGATCGTGAAATCGGACGGCAAGACTTTGGTGCTGCACACCACGTTCGCGGGAGACGTCACACTCGATCTTAAGGCCATCACCCAGATAAGCAGTGAGAAGGTATTGCGGGTCAGCACCGCGGACAAGAAGACTCTTGTCGGTCCAGTGACCACCAGCGACGGGAAAATCGAAGTTGCCACCAAGACAGAGGGTACGGTGGAAGTGCCTCTCGGAAGTATTGCAACGATTGAGGACCAGACCGACTACGAGAAGTCAGTGCATCCTGGTCTACTGCGCGGCTGGAACGGTGGAGCAAATGTCGGCTTCTCGCTGGCCCGCGGCAACAGCGAAACCAGCAATCTGGCTTTGGCGATCAATGCCGTCCATCCCACGTTGAATGACAAGACCACCATTTACCTGAGCTCGATCGATACCAAGAACGACTTGGCCACCCCCAGCACAGTTGCCAGTCTGATCACGGCTGGGGCCAGGTACGACCACAACGTCAATCCGCGGCTATTCGGTTACGTCGGCGCTGACTTCATGAGCAACGCCCTGCAAGAGCTTGATCTGCGCGGTGTATACGGTGGCGGACTGGGCTTCCACGCGATCAAATCTGACAGCACCATAATGGATTTTCTAGCCGGTCTGAACTACACCCACGAAACATATTCGAACGGGCCGCAAGTCACGCCCGTCACCGTTCCCCCTACTTTCGCCTCTTATGGAGTGACTCACAGATTCATCGCGCTCACCCTGGGCGAAGAATTGATGCACAAGGCCGGCAAGACAACAGTAATAACGGAAAAATTGTATTTTTATCCTGACTTGTCGAACACCGGCGAATATCGAGGTGCATTCGACTTGGGCACGGTCACCAAGATCAGCAAGTGGCTGGGCTGGCAGAACCAGTTTACCGACATCTATGTCTCGAACCCTCCGACGGGCACGAAGAAAAACGATCTGATTCTTACGACCGGGTTAAATCTTTCCTTTACGCACTAGGAAACCCGCGCGGAGCATTCGGTGCGGCGGGGGACGAGTCAGAGAGGCGGGGGACAAACCTCCCTCTTCAAGAAAAAATTTGACGACCGTGCCGCTTACCTATACTTGAAAGAACCGTCTACCCCCGAGTAGAGTACTGTTTTCGTTTTCCAGGATTCTCAAAGTCCATCAATAACAGGAGTTCGCTCGATGCGTCACGCCTCGATTGTGCTGATTGCTGTGTGTTGCTTTGCCGTACCTGCTCGTTCCCAAACTGTCGACGAACTGATTGCCAAGAATATCCAGGCTCGAGGCGGGATGGAAAAGATGAAGGCAATCAAGACCATCCGCATGACGGGAAGGTTCGAGGGCGAGGGAGGCTTCACTGCTTCAGTCGGCCAGGAGAATGAGCGGCCGAACCTGATCCGGGAGACTTTCACGCTGCAGGGGATGACCGCGGTACAGGCTTATGACGGAGCGACCGGCTGGCAGATCCAACCCTTTGGCGGGAAAAAAGATCCGGAATTGATGGGCGAAGATGATCTGCGGGATTTGCTGCTGGATGCCGACTTCGATGGACCGCTCGTGGACTACAAAGAAAAAGGCAGCCTCGTCGAGTACTTGGGACACGACGTGGTGGATGGCGACGATGCCCTTCGGCTGAAGATCACGCTGAAAAACGGCGACATCATTTATGACTACCTCGATCCGGATACCTTTATCGAGATTCGCCGGGAGATCCAGCAATTTATCCGGGGATCGCAGCGCGATCGCGTTGTGGGTTTGGGTTCCTACAAGCCGGTGGCGGGAGTAATGTATCCGTTCTCGATCTCGAGCGGGCCGAAGAACCATCCTGATGCGCAGACCACTACCGTGCAGAAGATGGAAGCGAATGTTGTGATAGATCCGGCAGACTTCGCGCTGCCCGCATCGTTGAAAACAGAAGAAAAGAAGTCCGGGATGGTCGGGGTTCACTGATTCGCTGGGTTGACTCGATCTGGGTTGAATCGATGAAGACCAGTACCACCGAAAATCATCTGCGTGGAAAAGGACTCGTGAAAATGAAAGCATCCGCTCGTTGTTCCTGGGAAGTGCTCTTGCTGTTTGCCGGAGCTTCGTTGTGTGTATCGTTGCAGGCCGGGGCGCAAGCTGCGTACCGCTTTGACGCGGCAACAGTTTCAGGATTGCCTGCGCGAAACATCGGCTCGGCCACGATGAGCGGACGTATTGCCGCGGTGGATGCGGTGGAAGAGGATGGGCGCATCACAGTGTTCGTGGGCGCGGCCAGCGGCGGAGTGTGGAAGTCGGTAAACGGCGGCACTACCTACAAGCCGGTGTTTGACCGCGAGGACGTGCAATCGATTGGCGCAGTGGCGATTGATCCGTCGAATTCGAAAACCGTTTGGGTGGGAACCGGTGAAGGCTGGACGCGAAACAGCGTTTCGGTGGGCGACGGCGTTTACAAATCAACCGATGGCGGCGAGAACTGGACCAATGTCGGTCTGAAGGACAGCGAGCATATCGCCAAGATTCTAGTGAATCCGAGCGACAGTAACGATGTGCTGGTGTGCGCGTTGGGTCATCTCTGGAATGACAACGATGAACGCGGCGTTTACCAGACCAGCGACGGCGGTAAGACTTGGAAGAAAGTTTTGACGGGCGCGAACGGGTCGAGCGGTTGCGCCATGATTGCTCGCAGTAAGCAGGAGCCGAAGACAATTTACGCGACGATGTGGGATTTTCGCCGGCAAGGTTGGACGTTCCGCTCGGGCGGCCCGGGCAGCGGGCTTTTCAAGTCAACTGACGGCGGCGTTAGTTGGAGCGAGATCAACGATTCCAAAGCCAAAGGGTTGCCGGCGAAACCGTGGGGGCGCGTGGCAGTGCAGGTAGCGCCCTCGAAGCCGCAGGTTGTGTACGCCAATATTGAGGCGGAAAAAGGAAGAGGGCTCTACCGGTCCGATGATGGCGGGGCCACGTGGATCAAGCTCGATGCCAGCAACTACATGGTGTGGCGTCCTTTTTATTTCGGCAATTTAATTGTAGATCCGAAAGATGAAAACAAGATTTTCAAACCCGACCTGATTCTTCTTCTCAGCAACGATGGCGGAAAAACGTTCAACGTGGTCTCGGGGAGCGATCACGGAGATTTTCATGACGTCTGGATCAATCCGAAGAATCCAAACATCGTGATCGCCGGCGATGATGGCGGGTTGTGGCGCAGCGAGGACGGCGGCAATCGCTGGAAGCACCAGATGAATCTTCCGGTTTCCCAGTTCTATCATGTCAGCACCGACAATGCGGATCCCTACCACGTATACGGCGGACTGCAGGACAACAGTTCATGGGTCGGCGATTCTTCCTATCCGGGCGGAGTAAGTAACTCGCGCTGGGAAAACATGTACGGTGGCGACGGTTTCTGGATGTTCGAAGATCCTTCCGATCCGGCCTATATTTACGCCGAGGCACAAGGGGGAGAAATCGGGAGAGTCAATCGCTACACGCATGAGACTCGTGGCTTGAAACCGTGGCCGAATTATGGCGAGAAGAAGCTGCGCTTCAACTGGAACACTCCGATTCACATGAGCCCGAATGAGAAGGGAACGATCTACATCGGGGCGCAGTTTCTGTTTCGCTCCCGCGACCATGGCCAGTCATGGGATCGTATTTCTCCCGATCTGTCGACGAATGATCCGGAAAAGCAAAAGCAGGAGGAATCAGGCGGCGTAACCATCGATAACTCCTCGGCGGAAATGCACACCACGATCTACTCGATTTCGGAGTCGCCGAAGAATGGCCAGATTATTTGGGTCGGCACCGACGATGGCAACGTTCAGATTACTCGCGACGGGGCGAAGACCTGGACGAACGTGGTTGGAAACGTCAACGGGCTGGAAAAGAATTCATGGGTCTCGACCATTGAATCCGGCCGGTTCGACGAGGGGACCGCGTACGCCACGTTTGACCGGCACACGTTTGGAGATATGAAGCCGTATGTTTATAAAACGGCGGACTACGGGCAGACCTGGACGGCGCTTCCTGCGCAGGATAGCGGCGTCCGCGGATTCGCTCATGTGATTAAAGAAGACACGGTCAACCCAAATGTGCTTTTCCTGGGCACGGAATTTGGACTCTGGATTTCAGTGGATGGTGGACAGCACTGGGCGCAATACAAGGGATCGAACTTTCCGGCGGCGCCGGTGGATGACATCGTGGTGCAGGCGCGGGAGTCTGATCTGGTACTGGCGACCCACGGGCGCGGCATATGGATCGTGGACGATATCTCTCCGCTTCGCGCACTGACGCCAGAGGTAATGACGAAAGAAGCGATGCTGATTCCGAGCCGGCCGTCGATTCAGTACTTTGATGTGGAGGGAGGCTGGCCGGAAGGCGATGAGACTTTCCGCGGCCGCAGCCGGCCTGGGGACGCGCAGATCACGTACTACCAAAAAGGGCGGCACATCTTCGGCGATCTGAAGATTGAGGTTTTCGATCAGGACGGCAAACTGGTGGACACGGTCTCCGGGGGGAAACGCCGCGGCCTTAACCGCTCGGGATGGGGTATGAGGGTGAAGCCACCCGCGGTCGCTCCAGCGGCTTCGGCACTATTCGAAGCGGCGCAGGGGCCACGCGTATTGCCGGGTACCTACAGCGTGAAACTGACGAAAGGCGATCAGACTTACACCGAAGAATTGAAGGTTGCGATCGATCCGCGAGCCAAGTATTCGCTCGATGAACGCAAGGCGCAGTTCGAACTCTCGATGAAAGTGTACAAAGAGCTCGAGCACATGACCTACGGAGTGGAAGCAATCGAAGGGGTTCGCGACGCAGCCAATGCGAGAGCCGCCAAGCTGCCGGAGAAAGATCCCTTGCGCAAGCAATTGCAGAAACTCGCTGCCGATTGCGATGCGCTGCGTGCAAAGATTGTGGCCACCAAGGAAGGCGGCATGATTACCGGTGAAGAGCGCATCCGGGAGCTGCTGGGACAACTGTACGGCGCCGTGACCGGCTACGACGGCAAGCCAACGGATTATCAGGTGGCGCGGACGGAATCTCTCGGTCACGAACTGCAAGATGTGATTGATGATTTCCAGAAATTAACGCAAAAGGATTTACCGGGAATCAACGCAGGATTGAAGAAGAAAAAACTGGAAGCAATTCACGTGCTTGCCGAAGCGGATTGGCAGAAGAAGAAAGCGGAATCGGCGGTTGCCGCCGGCGCAGGGATGCGCGGAGCGGAAAGTCAGATGCGAGAGATGGATTGAACGGCGCCGAGCGCTGAATGGTTGGTATTCGGCGAATGCGACTAGTTGGCTAGACCAATTCCAATTCGATTTTTTTCGCCGCCGCATCCAGCTTTGAGATGCGAAACTTGCGGATCTCTCCAGTGCGAATGGCTTCCGGTCTGACATCACTGGGCGCGGTGTTGCCCTTCCAGCGCGCTTGCAACATCGAACCCAGCGAAGATAGATCAGGTTTGGAAGCAGCCTTCATGCTGGATTCCGAAGCGGATTGACTGGAAGACTTAGGCGGCTTCTTTGCGGCGGTCGCGTTCAGTGGCTCCATTCGACAACGGCCTTCAATGCCTTCGCCCAGTTCCACCCGTGAGGTTCCGGCTGAAACGTCGATCATGCGGCCAGTTACCACATCGCCTTCTTTATGTTCGGCCAAGTATTCGTCCAAGCCGCTGGGAACTAATTGCTTCATGCTCAGCCGTAATTGCCGCTTCTCGGTATCGACGGCGAGCACCTGGGCGCGAATCACTTGCCCAACCCTCACCACTTCTTGCGGATGATTGATGCGCTTCTCGGCGCTCATCTCGCTGATGTGAATCAGGCCTTCGACGCCTTCGGTAAGCTGCACGAATGCTCCGAACTTCATGATGCTGGTTACGGACCCCTCAACCACCGAACCTGCTGCGAAGCGTTGTGCCACTTCAGCCCATGGATCTCCCAGCGCCTGTTTCAGTCCGAGAGACATGCGGCGTTCAGCAGAATTTACTCCCAGGATTACCGCGTCTACGATCTCGCCCGGCTTCACCAAGGTACTGGCACTTCTTAATTTCTTTCCCCACGACATTTCTGAAACGTGGATCAAACCTTCAATTCCCGGCTCCAGTTCTACGAATGCTCCGAACTCGGCGACGCGCGTGACCGTCCCGCGCACTCGTTCGCCGACTTGGTATTTTCCCGCTACCGCGTCCCAGGGATGCGGCTGCAATTGCTTCATGCCAACGGAAATTCGCCGCTTACCGGAATCATTCGTAATCTTCAGCACCTTCGCTTCAATCTGTTGCCCTACCGAAAGCACGTCCGCCGGCTTCTCTACTCGGCTCCAAGCAATGTCGCTCACATGCAGCAAGGCATCCACGCCGCCAATATCCGCGAACGCACCATAATCCATGATGCTGCGGATCGTGCCGCTTACGGTATCGCCTTCTTGTATCTCCGCGTATAGGCGATCTTTCGCTAATTGCCCTTCCTCTTCAACCACGACGCGGCGGTCCACAACTACGTCTTCCTCAGCCACGTCGAGCTTGATAATGCGGCAGAAAATCTCCTGCTCAACCAACTTCTCCATCTCGGCGGCGTCGCGTGCTCCGCTCCGTGAGCCCGGCATGAACGCCCGTACCCCGACATCCACGCTGAGGCCGCCCTTGATCACGCCCGTCACGGTACCCATAATCGTTGCCTTTTCAGCAAAGGCTTTTTCCAGCGCCGCCCAATCCTTCGGTCGCTCAACTTTGGCCCGAGAAAGCTGGTAATAGCCTTCGGGATCTCGACCCTTAACCGAAACCGTCAGCTTGTCGCCGGGTTTCACGCTTTCATTCGCCGGCAGGGCTGTGAGAGGAAGAATTCCTTCACTCTTGAATCCGATATCGACAAATATCGAATCCCCCGTGATAACAATTACGGTCCCGACAAGTTGCTTACTGCCGTGTTCAGCCTTGCGGGAATGGCTGTTCTCATACTGGGATAACATCTCCCCAAATGACTCATTGGGTTCGCTGGAGGACTCAGCCGTAAATGGCGATTGTGAAATGCTGGGATTGGACATGATCAAATTGGCAAGGAAAACTACGAAACGGCAGACGCGAGGAGACTCTAATCTGCAACGTCCCAGCATAGTATAACAGCCGGTTCTTGACCGAAAAAGGCCCGGAATTCGGAACGTTGTATGGTTGAATATCCCCCACACGCCTCATGGATCTCGTGGCCGTCAAACAGCTCGACGATTGATTTGACAAATGGCAACGGCTACGACATTTTGTAGAACCTTTCCACACTGTCCCTACATCAGATCAAACATATCCCCAACCAGGCAGCGTCTCGCTGTCATGGCGGATGACATTTGACTGACGCGTTCGGAAACGGCTGGAGCCCTTGTAAATAACTTTTCCAACTTGCGATGATCGGTAAGAGTCTATGAGCACTTTATCCGCCACCCTCTCAGACGAGTACACCCAACGCTACGAAGCGCTGTTGCGTGCGGCCAACGCGATCGGTACATGCGATGATTGTGATGCTGCCGCCGACGTGCTGATTCAATCACTGCGTGAAGTCATTCCCTTCGAATACCTGCAGCTCATCGCTTTCGAGAACGAGACTACGGCAATCGGATGGCATCTGCTCTATTCAAATGGCGCAAGGCAGCGGTTGCGCTCGGAAGATGTTGTCGTGGAGGGCACGCCAATTGAATGGGTTCATGAATCTCGGCAGGCTCTTGTCACCTCAGACTGGAATGAAGAGACTCGGTTTCCGGAGCACGCTGAAGCCCTAAGCGGACTAGGAATTGCGTCTACTTGCGTGCTCCCTCTGGTACGGGGACAGCGCCGGCTCGGCGTCCTGAGCGTAGGCAGGCCGCATTTGGATGCCTACTCAGAGGACGAAGTCCGCTTCCTGTCTTTGGTCGCCGACCAGATTGCACTGGCGATCGATGCGGCGGTGAACTTCTATTTGTCACGACAGGCGCAGGATCGATTGAAACTGATCCTTGATCTGACGAACCAGGTCGTCTCAAACTTAAACTTTCAAGAACTGCTGCGAACGATCTCTGCCAGCGTTCGCAGCATCATGCACTACGACGCCGCGGCAATCCTGCTCGCCGAACCGGATGGCGTGCACTTGCGAGTGCATGCTCTCGACTTCCCGGATAGTAGAGGCATTTACAAAGCGGACGTTCTGATGCCCATTGAAGGCTCGGCACCAGGCGAAACGTTCCGCAGCGGAAAGCCCTGGATCTTGAACCGGCTTGACCCTGAGACACATCCCGAGATGTACGAGAAGGCTGCGGGAGAAGGTATCAAGTCGCTTTGCCACGTACCGCTCATTAGCCGGGGCCGCACGCTAGGAGTGCTCGCTGCAGCTAGCCGGAAAGAGAATGCGTTTGACCGCGAGGAAACTGCCTTTTTGACCCAGGTCGCGCAGCAGATCGCTATCGGCCTGGAGAACGCTCTGGCATATGGTGAAATCGCCGATCTCAAAGACAAGCTTTCTCAGGAAAAGCTGTATCTGGAAGAAGAAATTCGTGGCGAGATGGATTTCGAAGGCATCGTTGGACAGAGTTCGGCTCTGCGGCATGTTTTGAACCTCGTGGAGACCGTTGCTCCCAGCGACTCGACGGTATTGCTCCTCGGTGAAACCGGCACGGGTAAGGAACTGATTGCGCGCGCGATCCACGAACGCAGCCGGCGCAAGGAACGGACCTTCGTAAAACTCAACTGCGCCGCGATTCCAACCGGACTGCTCGAAAGCGAACTTTTTGGACATGAACGAGGCGCCTTCACCGGGGCGATTGCACAAAAGATCGGGCGTCTCGAATTGGCCGACCAAGGCTCACTCTTCCTGGATGAGGTCGGGGACATTCCCGTGGAGATCCAGCCCAAATTACTGCGAGCTTTGCAGGAGCGTGAGTTTGAAAGGTTGGGCAGCAACCGAACCAAGAAAGTCGATGTGCGCCTGGTAGCGGCAACCAATCGCGACCTCGAACAAATGATGGAGAATCGCGAGTTCCGCAGTGACTTGTACTATCGCCTGAACGTGTTCCCCATCCGCATTCCGCCTTTGCGCGAACGCCCGGAAGATATTCCACTGCTTGTCCGCTACTTCAGTCAGAAGTACGGTCGACTCATGAACAAGGAAATCGAATCGATTCCCGCCGCAGCCATGAGAAAGCTCTCGAGTTGGCATTGGCCGGGGAACATTCGTGAGCTGGAAAACTTCATCGAGCGCTCAGTGATCCTGACCCATGGCACGGCCCTGCAAGCTCCGATCGCCGAGCTGACCAATAACGGCAAAGCCACTCCGGTGGTTGGGACGCGCGAAGCGAGTGAACGCAACGAGATGGTGCGCATCCTGAAAATGACCAACGGTCGAGTGGCCGGACCCGATGGCGCGGCGGTCCGCATGGGCCTCAAACGCACGACTCTTATTGCGCGTATGAAGAAGCTCGGCGTCGACCCGCGGAGAGTGTCATGAGGCTTCGACACTTGTCGAAGGCTGCAGACAATAAGCTATTAGCACCGCTGTAGCGACAGCGCACGCCCTTTTCTTTTCATTAGGTTCAGTCGAACGACCCTTCGATCAATTTTGGCCCTTATCTTGCTGTGAGTCCTATAGTGATCGAATCTTTTGCATTAGTAGGCATTTGCGGCGCAGCAGTCTTCTTCATGCTGGCATTTCTCTACGCTCTTCTAAGAGACGCAGCCAGGTAAAAGATGCAACCAAGTAAGGGACGCAACCGAGGCTCGCATTCAAGTCACCGAACTTCAATTCATGGAGATACGAGAGACGAGAGGCGCGAGACAGTCAGCCGCACTCCCAAGAGATCGACGAAGCATAACTACGGCTGTCTGGATCGGGCAGTATAGCCTCGCCAACCTGGCGCCGGCCGTCCAACTCTCTTCGGCAACCTCAGTCCGATCCCTGCAAGCGAGACGCGCCACTCCCGCCCATGCTGATTTCTGCCGTGCTTTCGGCAGTTCGAGCCCTTGGTCTCTGGATCTCTCCAGCTATGTCAATCGGCACAAGTGTCAAATTCAGCTTTGACATTCGTTGACACCATCCTTCCACGATTCTTCTCCGATCAATCCTTTCAGCAGGTTGCGGCCCAGGCGCTTTGGCAAGAGCATTGCGTTCATCTCATTCGAACCGGGACCAATGTTCAGGATTTCCATTACCGATACGCCGGCCCAACGCAAGCTAGTGGTGGAAGGAAAGCTCGTCGAGCCCTGGGTCGATGAGCTTCGTACTGCTTGGAGAAATATGAGTCGTGCTTTAGACCGACGCAAACTGGTGATCGATCTGAGCAGCGTGAGCGTCATCAGCACCGAGGGAGAAAAGGCGATTTCCGAGCTGATGAAACAAGGCGCAAAATTTTCCTGCTGCGGTGTTCTCACTAGACATGTGCTGAAACGACTTGCCACGAACTGCCACGGCCCGTTACGCGACGGTGTCGACCAAACCGGTAGCGGCGTTCAAACAGAGAAATCGTCACGGAGGTAACCATGCCAGAGGCTAAGCAAATCACGAAACCAACGCCGTACGCCACCTGCGCCGATTTCCGGCGAATTTTTCACGAAGACATGAATGGACTCTACCTGCTCTCTTTCTTGCTGACGGCGGATCGCGAGAAGGCTGAGCAGTGCTTCGTCTCCGGCCTGGAGGACACAGTCGACGGCAGTCCGGTTTTCAAGGAATGGGCCCGCTCCTGGGCGCGGCGGGCAATTATTCAAAATGCCGTGAGGCTCATCAGTCCACGCCCGGCGGAGAGTAACGGCTCTTCCCATTCCGCTTCAGGCAACGGTGGCACACCGTTAGCAGCCGGGCAGGAGATTGACGCAGTTCTTGCACTGGAGCCCTTCGACCGGTTTGTTTATGTATTGACGATTCTTGAACGTTACTCTGACCACGAGTGTTCCGTTCTTTTAGGCTGTGCGCGGCGGGACGTCCTCGCCGCGCGAATTCGCGCTTTGCAGCAACTGGGTAGCGCGATGGAAAAGCATTACTCCCAATTGACTAGTGTCAGCACCCAAGATCCCACGCTGCCTGAGCGCGGCAGTTCTGTACTCGACTTGCTCGCAACTACGGCGTAACCTGCCAGCTTCGGCGGCGGCTGGCAAAAGCAGGTGGTGTCGGGGCAAAGAACACCTCCCTCATTCGAGATCGGCCGCTGGAAACATCCGCGAGGCATGGCCTCGGGCAAATAGAAAATAAAAAGGTACTCCGAGTAAAACAATTATTAATCCCGGCCAAGTGTACTGAGGCTTGTACCTGAGCAGCACTGCGTCGATATAAATTGCGAGAACAATATTTGCGCCAGTGAGAATTGGATATCCTACGGCACGATATGGGCGAGGCTCCTGCGGCCGCTTTCTACGCAGTGCGAATACGGCAAGCAGCGTCAGGATATAAAACATCACAACCGCGAAAACAATGTAGTCCAACAACTGGCTGTAACTACCCGATATACACAGTGTGCATGCCCACGCACACTGGATTACCAGCGACCGCGCCGGCGTACGGTATTTAGGGTGGACGGAGGCAGCGCCATGGAAAAACAGTCCATTCTTAGCCATGGCATAGTAGACGCGTGCCCCGGCAAGAATCAGTCCATTCGCCGCCCCAAAGCAAGATACGAGAATGGCGCCTGCCATGATCTTGGCGCCGATCGGACCAAACACTTGCTCAATCATGGCTGTTGCCACTCGATCCTCTGAGGCGTGCTGGATGCCACGGTTCATGACCGTGAGAGCGTTACTGGTGCCCGCCAATGGAAGAACGCTGAGATATGCAAAGTTTGTCAGAATGTAGAGCCCTATTACCGCTGCAGAACCGATCACGAGGGCCAGCGGCAAGTTTCGCTGCGGATTTTTGATTTCTCCGGAAGCGAAAGTCACATTGTTCCAGGCATCCGACGCGAACAATGGGCCCACCTGCGCAAGCGCCACGATCGTGATGCTGCCCACGGTCACAATGGACGCGCCCGTACCGATGTGAACCGCATGCAATGCCTGCCATCCCGAATCGCGCCAGAAGTTGGCGCCAAAATTGGCGGATATCGCTTGCATGTTGCGTCCGATAAATATTCCCAGGACGATCAGGAATAAGAGAAGGATCGCCTTCGCAGTGGTCAGGACAACCTGAACGGCCGCCCCGGCTTTCACTCCGAGAATATTGATGCCGGTGAGAAATACTATGACAAGGATCCCAACCGCATTCTGCGTGTTAAGACCCACATCAATGTCCCCCATCCGAACCGGTCCCAGATGGATCAACGGCACGTGCGCAAAATGAATCAGCCAATTGGATGGTGAAATGGAAGGAACCAGAACGCCCAAAAACTTTCCGAACGCCATGCCAACTGCAGCAATGGTTCCCGTTTGAATGACGAGGAACAGCGTCCAGCCATATAGAAAGCCCCACAACGGGCCCAGGGCCTCGCGTAAGTATATATATTGTCCGCCGGCGCGCGGCATCATCACCGCCAGTTCGCTGTATGCGAGCGCCCCACCGACAACCATAACGCCCGACACGATCCATGTCGCAATCAAGAGTGCAGGCGAACCCACGAGGCGTGAGATATCGGCAGATACAATAAAAATGCCGGAGCCGATCATACTGCCCATTACTAATGCAATGGCGCTCGTAAGTCCGATCCCCTTGACCAACTCATGCGCAGGGGGCGTACTAACCGATACGGTGTTTGAGTTCACAGTCACCAAGTGTTTTTACTCCGGCAATCTGTACATTTTTTAAGGTTCCTGCGACATGCCCGACAGAGGAGTCGCCAACTCCCGGGAAATCCGCGCCACTCTCAATCCCCGCGCGGGATGCCGTGAGTGGAAGTGATATAGTACCTGCAATCACTACTGCCCGTGAACTGCTCGTTCTGCTGATCGTCACAAAACAAAACTAGGGTGTCGTTTCGTTGAGTTTTTTATCGCTGTTGAAATCCAGTACGAGAGAGGTGCAATGCGAATCTGTGTTCTTCAGATGAGTCCGGGCCAAGACAAAAGTGCGAATATCGCACAGGCTCAGACATTGGTGGAGCGTGCTATCGCTGAACACACCCCGCGCCTCATCAGCTTTCCCGAGGTTTGGACATGTCTGGGCGGCAGCGTGAAGACTCGACTGGATAATGGAGAGAGTCTGCCCGACCCGGGATCAGAAAATGACGGCGGTCCTGCATACAATTTCCTTCGCGAAATCGCTCGCAGGAATGGAATGTACGTGCACGGCGGGTCCATCGGCGAGAAATTGCGCGGTAAATTGGCCAACACCACGGTGGTATTCGATCCTGAGGGCACCGAAATCGCCCGCTACCGAAAAATACACTTGTTCGACGTCGTCACCCCTGATGGTACGGGTTATCGTGAGAGTGACGACTACATTGCCGGCGATTCCATCGTCACCTTCGACGTTGATGGGATGAAAGTGGGTTGTGCCATATGTTATGACATCCGCTTCCCCGACATGTTTTGGAACCTTCGCCGAGCCGGGGCAGAGCTTATTCTTCTACCCGCGGCCTTCACCCTGCAGACCGGAAAAGATCACTGGGAACCTCTGATCCGGGCCCGTGCCATCGAGACCCAGTGCTGGTTTGCCGCTGCAGGAACCTGGGGCCCCAACACCGGCGCAAACGGCGAGACACGCTTCACCTATGGCCACTCGCTGATTTGTGATCCATGGGGCCAGGTTGTAGCAAAGGTATCGGATGGTATCGGATTGACTAGCGCCACCATCGATCGCGTCCTTACGCAACGAATCCGACGCAACATGCCAGTGCTCGAACACAGGGTAGCGATCTGACAGCTGCGGTTTTCAACATCATCTGCCGTACATCAAACGACGGCGCGCGTCATCATGCATCTTAGAGACAGAATATGACCAGTGAAGTTTCCAGAAAAGTTCGCCTCGCCGATCTGACCGCCGTAGAGGCTCGCGAAATTCTTGGTAAAAACCCAGTAATCCTGCTTCCCCTGGGCAGCCACGAGGATCAAGGTCCTCATGCGCCTATGGGCGACTACCTGTTAGCGGAAGAGGTTGCGACCCGGATTGCCGACCGCGCTTATGCGTCGGGCGTGGAAACCCTGGTTGCTCCTGTCATTCCCTTTGGAGGAGCCAATTATTTCGGAAGTACTCCCGGAGGCATTGCGGTCTCACAAACTACGCTGCGCGCGATTCTGATGGACGTTATAGGTTGCTTCTTGCGGCATCGTCTTTTCAATCTGATCATCCTCAATGGGCACGACGGAAATGTGCAATGCATCCAGGAGGTGACATCAGAGATCTATCGCTCCAGCGGTTGCCTGATTCCGAATATTTACCTTTGGCGCGTTGCGCAAAGTCTGTTGGTGGATGTTGTCGGCGAGGAGAAGGCGAGAAAAACGTCAGGTCATGGAGCGGATGTACTGACCAGTCTGGCCATGCACTTCTTTCCTGAACGGGTTCGCGAGGATTTGATTCCCGGTCCCAGTGAAAGTCCAAAGGTCTTGGGACTGCCCGTCACGGGTTTGGCCACGATAGCCTTCGAGGGCGTGAATATATCTGTGCCGCTCGAGATTGCGGAACTGGCCCCTAACGGCGTCGCAGCCGGCGATCCACGCCTTTGCTCGCCCGCGACCGGATCTGCATTGGCAGAGAAGCTTGTCGAACTTGGAGCGCGATTCGTCCGTCATTATGCGGAGCAATCCAGGAAGTCAGAGCGCAAAACCGCAGAGTAAGCGACCCTTCTCGTTTCGAATCAGTGAATTGGAATTAATCTTTCGTTTTCAGAAGTCCTTCATGTGGAATTGCCATCATTGTCAGGCGTGTAATCCGAATCTCACAGGCCACTCGTTGTCGTCACCTGCATGTACCTGGCCAACAAGGCCTCACTGAGATTCCGTCCATTGCAAAGTTCTTACGTATAGAGTTCTCAAATATCAAGGAGGCGGTTCAATGAGAGTTTCCGGGATTTGCAAGCTTGCGGTGTTCAGCTTGTTCGTAATATGTGCGGTTGCTGCTGTGGCAGCTCCGCCCGCGAGCGGTTACCACCTGATCAAGAAAGTTCCTCTGGGCAAGGCTCCCGGCGGCGCGGAATATTTCGACTACATCACCGTGGACGCCGAGGCGCGGCGCATCTACGTAAGCCACGGTTCCGAGTTCAAAATTCTGGATGCGGATAACTTCAACGTACTGGGCACGATTTCCGGCCTGAAACGCTCCCACGGAATCGCATTGGTCCCGGAATTGAACAAGGGCTATATCACGGACGGCGAAGCCGCGAGCGTGGTGGTAGTCGATCTGAAGACCTTCAAGAAGACGGGCGAAATCAAGAGCGCCCCTGACACCGATTTCATCCTGTACGACCCCGCGTCGAAACTGATCTTCACCTTTAACGGTGACAGCAAGAATTCCACCGTGATCGACCCCACAAAGGATTCCGTCGTAAAAATGCTGGATCTGGGTGGCGCTCCCGAACAGGCGGTCGCCGATGGCAATGGCCTCATCTACGACAACATTGCCGAGACCAACGAAGTAGCCGTGATCGATACCAAATCACTTACGATCAAAGCCCGCTGGAAAGTTGCGCCGGCTGGTGAGCCCGTCGCAATGGCCATGGATAAGGAACACGGCCGTGTGTTTTCCGCGGGCCGCGGACCAGCCATGCAGGTAATGATCGACGCCGATAGCGGGAAAGTTCTGCAATCGCTGGCGATCAGCGACGGAGTCGACACCAACGTATTCGATGCCGGTTCCGGAATGTTGTTCACTTCCACGCGCTCTGGCAAAGTTCATATCTTCCACGCAGACTCGGCGGACAAACTCAGCCCGCTGGAGACGCTCGTAACCGAATATGGTGCGAAGACCATGGGCATGGATCCGAAAACTCACAACCTCTTCCTGAGCACGTCGGATTTCGGTCCTGCGGCTGGCCCGAAGGGGCGGCGTCCGGCAATTTCCGGAACGGCGCATCTTCTAATTTACGGAAAGTAAAGATGTTCCCATTTACAGGGCGGTTCCTTGAACCGCCCTGTAATTCCGATTCCTGCCCGTTAGACCAAGCGAGGAGGCGATACCGATGAAGAAGGATCAGTGTGAGGAGATGCCGTCGAAAAACGGGTTGTCAGGCCTGACTCGGCGCAACTGGCTGCGCAGTACCGCCTGGATTATTGCCGCGGGAGCATTCTCGCGGGTAACGGCATGGGCTGCAGCAGAGATTAGCCCGGTCATGGACAAGCTCAGTGCCTACATGACGGAGGCTCGCAATCGCGAACTACCGGAGAAGGCGCTCCGCGAAACCGAGCATCATATTCTCGATACCGTGGCAGCAATGGTTTCCGGCTCAGAGCTGTTGCCCGGACGCGATGCCATCAAGTTCGCTCAGAACTATGGGGGCGAGAAGATCGCGACTGTGGTTGCTTCGAGGATTGTTTGTGGACCGATTGAGGCGGCGCTGGCGAACGGGCAACTGGCTCATTCTGACGAAAGCGACGACGATTACACCGCGGGAGGAGCTCATCCAGGTTGCGCCGTGGTTCCGGCGGCGCTGGCCGTGGGCGAGCAGTTCGGTATTAGCGGAGCGCATTTCATGAGAGCCGTGGCCCTGGGTTATGACGTCGGCATGCGGTGCATGAAGACCCTTGGTCCAGGGATGAAAGAGACCCACCCTCTGGTGGGGACCATGGGTGCGACAGCGGCGGCAGGATGCGCGGCGTCCCTGAGTGCGCAGCAGATGCGATGGCTTCTGGACTATGCGGCCCAACAAGCAGGCGCGGGAATCGGCTCGTGGCGGCGCGACACTGAACACGTTGAGAAAGCATTCGTCTTCGGAGGGATGGGAGCACGCAACGGAGTGATGTCTGCGTTGGTGGTGCAGTCGGGATGGACTGGCGCCAACGATGTTCTATCCGGGCCCAATAATTTTATCGAATCCTACAACCCAAAGGCCGATCCTGCGGCGCTGATTAACGAACTCGGCGAGCGCTATGAAGTGACGCTGACGACGCTGAAGAAGTGGACCACGGGAGGCCCGATCCAGGCGCCGCTCGATGCGCTGGACAACATGCGCAAGAAGCATCCGTTCGAAGCGGATCAGGTTCAAAAGGTCGTGGTGCGCGCGGCCACCAGCGCGGCTTACACTGTGAACAATCGCGACATGCCGGATATTTGTCTGCAGCACCTGGTCGCCATCATGCTGCTCGATAAAACGGTCTCCTTCCGGGCCGCGCACGATAAGGCACGGATGCAGGACCCGGCAGTGCTCGCGATGCGCGCCAAGGTGGAACTAGTTCCCGACGCAGACCTGGAAAAACTTATCCCGGTGCGAGTAGCAATTGTCGAAGTTACTCTGAAGGACGGGACGCAGCTCAGCGAACGAGTCGAAGCAGTTCGTGGCACTCCGGACAACCCCATGACTCGCGAAGAAGTTGTCGCTAAGGCGCGCGACCTGATGACGCCCGTGCTGGGAGCAGCGGCCTGTTCGAAATTGATCGACCGCCTGCTCGCACTCGACGAAGTAAAAGACATCCGGGAGCTAAGGCCGTTGTTGCAACGGAGCTGAAAAGCGGGCCGCAAGTTGATATCCAGGCGTTCCTGTCTACATCCGAGTTTGGATGGGCAGTAGCTCAATTGGACACAAACAGGAATTCAGAATCGGTCGAGTCTGCAAATGTGGAAGAAATGGTAGGCACGACTGGACTCGAACCAGCGACCTCTACCGTGTCAAGGTAGCGCTCTAACCAACTGAGCTACGCGCCTACACTGCACTCATTCTAATGTCAGCGGCGCGTTCCCGCAATGCTAGCCGCATCGCAGATGTTTTGGGTGTTAGCGCGAGTGGCTTGACGATTGACAGTTGCAAGACCGGCTCAAGGCGGCGACAATCGTTACATGCCGAAACACCCTCAGCGGGAAGGCGATACTTCCGCCGCGCGGAGTTCCGCATCGACTGCTTTCGTGCCTGGATCCATGGTCGTGGTGACGCTGGGCAATCCTCGGGACAAATTCTGGGGCATGATTCTCGCGCTGGCTCCGGAAGGGCTGAGTATGAGTGGCCTCGAATTGGCGTCCTTTGAAGATTTCGTTGTGATGGTGAAAGATGGCGAGTCGGTCATGCCCGCGGTGGTTTTTTTCCCGATGCATCGCATCGAACGCATCGAACTCGACCTTCCCGACGGAAATCTGCCTTCGCTATCGCAGCGGTTCTCGGCGAAGACCGGGCTCGATCCCACTGAGGTTTTGGATTTTCCGGACGCCCACGCGCAAAAACATCCTTCTCACTTCGTACCTCGCGAAGCTAAGGACCCGGCGTGAAACTGTCACAGATCTTCACCGCGCCGAACCAACTCACATTGCTGCGAATGATTTTCGTCCCGTTCATCGTGATCGAACTGGTCGAAGGCCGTTATTTTTGGGCGCTCGTGCTCTTCATCATCGCCGGCTTCAGCGACGGCCTGGACGGCCTGTTGGCCCGCAAGTTGCACCAGCAGACTTTGCTGGGACAATATCTCGATCCCATCGCAGACAAGCTGTTGTTGAGCACCATGTTTCCTGTCCTTTCGATTTTGCACAAGATTCCCTGGAAATATACGGTCTTGGTTTTCAGCCGCGATATTTCGATACTGGCCGCCAGCGCTGTATTGTTTGCCATCGCGGGATTGCGTAATTTCCGGCCCAGCATTTTCGGGAAAGCGAACACTTTTTCGCAGATTGCCGCAGTGTTTTTCGTAATGCTGTTTTGTGTCCGGCCACTGCGCTGGATATGGATTGCGCGAACCGAGTTCCTGCGCGCAACTTTCTTCTTCACGATTATCTCGGCGCTGCATTATGTTCTGCTGGTTCAGCAACGCCTGCGGTCGCATACTCACGTTTTGCCTTCGCATTCTTCCGCCGACGTGCGCGCCAGTTGACCCTTTTTCCGGCGTCCCCCTAGAATTGGAAGTTCTTCTCTGCGCGCAATCAACCTATGGCCTTACGCCTTTACAACACTATGTCGTCGCAAGTCGAGGAATTCCATCCGCTTCGCGAAGACGAAGTGCGCATGTATGCCTGCGGTCCGACCGTTTATGACTACGGACACATCGGCAACTTCCGCACCTTTATTGCCGTCGACTTGCTGCAGCGGTTCCTGCGCCAGTCCGGCTATAAGGTCCGCTATGTCATGAACATTACCGACCTGGACGACAAAATTATCCGCAACGCAGCTCGCGACCGTGTCAGCGTTCAGCAGTACACTGCGAAATATCAGAAGGCGTTTGTCGAAGACTCCGCCATGATTGGCATCGAGCAGCCCCATTTCGTGCGGGCCACCGAAAACATTCCGCAAATGGCGGAGTTCGTGGCCAGGCTGGTTGACAAAGATGTGGCATACCGTACCGACGATGGATCTTATTATTTCCGCATTGCGAGCTTTCCGCGTTACGGGAACCTCTCGAAAAAGGATTTCAGTGAAATGCGCGCCGGCACACGCGTCGACGTCGACGAATACGATAAAGATGGCGCCCGCGACTTTGCGTTATGGAAGGCGCCCAAGCCCGGCGAGGATTCTTGGGATACTTCCATCGGCCCCGGACGGCCCGGCTGGCACCTGGAATGCTCGGTGATGTCAATGCAGGAACTGGGCGAGAGCTTCGACCTGCATGCCGGCGGCGAAGACCTGATTTTCCCGCATCACGAAAACGAGATTGCACAGTCGGAATCTCTCACAGGAAAAACGTTCGCTCGCACCTGGTTTCACGTGCGCTTTCTGCTCGTCGAAGGCGAGAAGATGTCGAAGAGCCTGGGGAACTTCTACACCTTGCGTGACTTGGTGTTGAAGGGCCACAAACCGTCATCGCTTCGATATCTGCTGACGTCGGTTCCCTACCGAACCCAGCTCAACTTTACTTTTGACGGACTCAGGCAGGCCGCGGTTTCCGTGGAGCGGTTGCGCAATTTCCGGCAGCGATTGGCCACGGGTAATTTTCCTTCGGGTTCTAATCCTGAGATACAGGCGCTGGCCAGCGAAACGGTCACCCGCATGCGAGAGGCGCTCGACGATGATCTGAATACTGCGCAGGCGCAGGGCGCTATCTTCGAGATGGTTCGAAAGGTCAATTCGGCGCTTGATGCCGGCCAGATCAAGCAGGACGATGCCCGACCGCTGCTCACCGCACTGGAAAAGTTTGATGAGATTTTCGCTGTACTCAAAGATGATGACGCTTTCGAGATGAAAAAGGTATTGGACTGGGCGCGGAGCGAAGGCCGCGAGAAAGATATCAGTCCTGAACTACGGGATGCGGTGCATTCTGCCCAGCTCTCCGACACCGACATTGAAAACAAAATTGCGGAAATGGAAGCTGCGCGGCGCGGTCGTAACTTCAAAGTTTCTGACGCCCTGCGCGCTGAACTGACCGCCGCCGGCATACTCATCGAAAATACAAAGGATGGGGTCCGCTGGAGAAGAAAGTAATTTAGAGGTGTTAAGCTGACAGCTGAGGGCTGAAAGCTCCTATGAATTCCCTCGATGAATATCTTCGCGATGCCGAGCAGGCCCACGGGCATCTTTGCGCCGGACAAGTTCTGGGGGTAAGGCTGGCAATGCTCGGTCTGGCGAAACTCGGCATCGACGATCCGCGCGGCAATAAGGAAGATCGGAAGCGGCTTGTCACCTTCGTCGAAATCGACCGCTGCGCCACCGACGCCGTTGCCGTGGTCACCGGTTGCCGCCTCGGAAAACGCGCTCTCAAGTTCCGCGACTGGGGAAAAGTTGCAGCAACATTCGTAGATGTGAACACCGGCAAAGCAATTCGCATCGCAGCCAAAGAATCTTCGAAAGCGCTTGCCCGGCAGATGCATCCCGAAATACCCGACAAGAACCAGCAACAGATGCTGGCCTATCGCGAAATCGCGGATGATGATCTATTCAGCACGCAGTGGGTAAAGGTCGACCTGGCGCCCGAAGAATTTCCAGGATATAAAGGCGAGCGGGTGATATGTGAAGTATGCGGCGAAGGCATCAACTTCCGCCGCGAAGTGCGGCGCGACGGAAAAGTATTTTGCCGGTCTTGCGCTGGAGACCAGTACTACCAGCCGCTTTAACTCGAGCCGTTCAACTGGCCTGCTCATACGCGTGCGCCACACCCAAAATTGTGGCTTCATCAAAATGCTTCCCGAGAATTTGCAAGCCGATCGGCAACTTCTCGCGCGTTGTTCCGCATGGTACGGAAATTCCAGGAATACCCGCCAAATCCGCGGTGACGGTGTAAATGTCAGCCAGATACATGGCCAGCGGATCATTTGATTTCTCACCCAACCGGAATGCTGCCGTGGGGCTTGTCGGCGTGACGATTGCATCCACTTTGGTAAAGGCCTCTGCAAAATCTCGCGTAAGTAGCGTACGTACTTTCTGCGCCTTCACATAGTACGCATCGTAATAACCGGCACTTAGCGCGTACGTGCCGAGCATGATGCGGCGTTTCACTTCCGTACCAAAACCTTCATCACGGCTACGCCGATACATTTCTGAAAGCGACTTCACTCCCGGAGCGCGATAGCTATACCGCACACCGTCGTAGCGCGCGAGGTTTGACGAGGCTTCCGCGGTAGCGATCAGATAATAGGTAGGAATTGCATACGGCGTATGCGGCAGCGAAACCGGGACGACTTCGCAGCCCAAACTTTTCAACTTATCAATGGCCGACTCCACCGCATGACGGACTTCGTCGTCGAGTCCGTCGCCAAAGTATTCTTTGGCGATACCCAATTTCAGACCGCGCACCGGCTTCTGTAGCTTGGCCACGTAATCAGGCACCGGCACATTAGCTGAAGTCGAATCCATGGGATCGCGCCCGGCAATGGTTTGCAACACGATCGCCGCATCTTTCACCGTTTTCGACAATGGGCCAATGTGATCGAGCGACGACGCGAATGCAATCAAACCATATCGCGACACCCTGCCGTAGGTTGGCATCAATCCGACCACGCCGCAGAACGACGCCGGCTGCCGAATCGATCCTCCGGTATCGGAACCCAGCGCGACCACTGCCATGTCCGCGGCAACAGCTGCTGCCGAACCCCCGGAAGAACCTCCCGGCACGCGTCCTAAATCGTGCGGATTACGTACCGGATGAAACGCCGAATTCTCATTCGAAGATCCCATCGCAAACTCGTCGCAATTCGTCTTGCCGAGTATCACTGCTCCCGCAGCTTCCATGCGCGTGACGGCCGTGCAATCGTAGGGAGGAACGTATTTGCCGAGAATTTTCGACCCCGCTGTTGTTCGGACGCCGCGGGTTGACATCACATCCTTAATCGCGACCGGCACACCGCCCAACGGCGGCAATGGTTTGCCTTCGGCGGCCATGCGGTCGATGCGATCCGCCTGCTCCAGTGCACGCTCTTTGCAAAGCGTGAGGAACGCGCCGATCTGTCCGTCTTCTTTCTGAATCTCAGCGTAGTGCGCCTCGGCGAGAGAGAACGCGGTGGTCTTGCGCTCCTGAACGGCAGAACGGGCAGCCTCAATGCTCAGTTGGGTTATTTCCATTGGGGATTGATGATTGCTATTGTGGTTCACAAATGTGGGACTGACCGCACTCTTACATTTGGAGCAGTGCTAAAAACTATCGCTCAATGACTTTGGGCACTCGGAAAAATGTGCCATCAGCGTCGGGAGCGTTCTCCAGCGCGGCTTCCTGAGGCAACGACTTTCGCAGCCCTTCCACCACGTCTTCGCGACTGGCGTATGCAAACCTCTCGCTTCCCTGCTGGGACTCGCTGACACCGTAGCGATCCGAAACCTGCGCCATCGGTTCCACTTTCGTGGTATCTAACTCGTTCAGACGATCGACGTAATCAAGAATCGAATTCAGGTCGCGCAACATGCCGGCGCGCTCTTCCCCGGAAAGCTCCAGATTGGCCAGATCGGCGACGTAGGCAACATCTTTTTCTGTGACTTTCATCCTTATTCTGTGACCTTCACCCACAGCGAATCTCTAGCTTTTCCCCTGCCGGATCACGAACTCGATCCTCTCCACTTTTTGTCCAGCGTAGCGATTCAACGTAGCCAGATAGCGCGGAGCCAGGCTTTGCATCTCACGCTTCCACCCCGCATCCTGCACCTCGACTCGCAGCACGGCATCAACAAACTCCAGCGCTCGAGTGCGCTCAGCCACCACCGACCCGCACACCAAGGGCCACGCGAGTATGGGAGCTTTACCTTGCGGCACGCGCCGCAGTGAGCCCAGCACAATCTTTTCTAATCCCGCGCCTGCCTGCTCCACCTCAACTCCTGATCAGCCAATTTCCATCATCAATCGTCGTTGGAAATTCCGATTCTAGCACTCCAATCCCTCAGTGTGGCCTCGCGCCGTCAGACTGGGAACTCGCGCTTCACAAACTCAAGAGCCGCGTCCCGCTCCAGCAATCGTCCATCGAGTTGAGCATCCTCCACCGCTTCCAGGATCTCGCGGAACTTTGGCCCCGGCACATGCCCTGCGGCAATCAAGTCATCGCCCGTCACCAGCGGCGCGGGGCGGATTTTTTCCGGGGGCGTCTCAGCGATCTTCTTCTGGATAAATTCATAGGTGCTGAGGTTGCCATGGCTCGCCAGACTGTCGGCACGGTGCAATGCCAGATGTTCATCGAAGCCGGGCAGACGGATGAATTTCTTCAGCGTCGACTCCTTCATGCGCGTGGCGTGCCCAAAGCGCATGTGATTATCGACGAGAGCGAGCACTTGCTCGGTGTCGCGGGCCGAAAAGCGCAGACGCTCGCAGATTTCTTCGGCAATTTTGACGCCCACATCGACGTGATCATCGAAACGAATGCGGTCGGGCGCCACTCGGAAGGTTGCGGGCTTGCCTACGTCGTGGAGCAGCGCTCCCCAAGCCAGTGTTGGTGGGCAGGGACGCGGCAGGTTCTCTAACAACAAAAGGGTATGCACGAACACATCGCCCTCGGGATGAAACTCCGGGGGCTGCTGGACCCCCTTCATCGTTGAAATTTCCGGCAGAACTTCACGCAGCAGCCCGCTTTCATCGAGCAAAAGAAAAGCTCTCCGCGCATGGCCCTCGGTAAGCATTTTGGTGAGTTCATCGCGAACTCGTTCCCGCGATACCACCTGAATTTCCTGCGCCTGCCGCCGGATCGCAGCCAGCGTTTCCGCTTCGATTTCAAAATCAAAGCGTGCGGCAAAGCGCACGGCGCGCAGCATCCGCAGTTTGTCTTCCGCAAAACGCTTTGCCGGCTCACCAATCGTCCGGATAATGCCAGCCTCGAGATCTTTGCGCCCGCCCACGAAATCCAACACTTCGTCGGTTAGCGGATCAAGGAGCATGCCGTTGATGGTGAAGTCACGGCGTTCAACGTCCTCTCGGGGATCATTGCTGAATCGCACTTCATCGGGGCGCCTTCCATCGGAATATCCAAGATCGCTGCGGAAAGTCGCTACTTCTACGGCTTGGGCTTTCGGTGAGATATTTTGGCCTGCGCTGATATCTTGCTCGGGCAGCGGCACCAGCACCACACCGAACTGCACTCCCACGGCGTAAGTTTCGGGAAAGACCTCCATAACTTGAGCGGGCGTGGCGCTGGTCGCCACATCGTAGTCCGCAGGCTCGCGCCGCAGGAGAAGATCGCGCACGCATCCGCCCACGAGGTAGGCTTGGAAGCCATGCTGGCGGAGAACTTGGAGAATCGAGATGGAAAAATCCTTCAACACTTGGATTTAGCCTCGACAAGGGTCAGCGCGAAACGTTTTCGATTAAGCTAGATACAGAAACTAACTTCGAATTGATTATGCCAGACGCCTACATCCTCGGCATCGAGAGTTCCTGCGACGAAACCGCGGCGGCCGTCGTGCGCTCGGGCGCAGAGGTGATCTCGAACGTGGTAGCCTCGCAGATCGCAATGCATCAGCCTTACGGCGGCGTTGTGCCTGAACTCGCATCTCGCGAGCACTTGCGCGCAATCGTTCCAGTCGTTCGGCAGGCACTGGTCGAAGCAAACCAGACTTACAGTTCCGTCGACGCGATCGCAGTCACTCAGGGTCCCGGGCTCGCCGGCGCGTTGCTCGTGGGCATCAGCTTCGCCAAGGCACTGGCCTTCGCGCTCGACAAGCCGCTAATCGCGGTCAATCATCTCGAAGGCCACATCCACGCCGTTCTTCTGGAGGAGCGTCAGAAGGGCAATCATGAAGTGCAATTCCCTGTGCTGGCTCTGGTTGTGTCGGGCGGACACACTCACTTGTACTTGGCCGCTCAAAAAAACCAGGGTTGGACGTACCAGAACATCGGCCACACTCGCGACGACGCCGCCGGAGAGGCTTTCGACAAAGTCGCCAAACTGCTGGGCCTGGGATATCCGGGAGGCCCGATCATTGACCGCCTCGCTCCGCAGGGTGACCCCAATGCCGTGAAGTTTCCACCTGCGCAAATCAAGCACCGTGACCGTCGCGACCGTCGCGGTGCGCACGAAGTTGAACCTGATCTTCCCCGCTTTGATTTTTCCTACAGCGGCATCAAGACTGCGGTGCTGCGTTACGTCGAAGTTCACGACATGCACGATTCCATTGAAAAACGCCGCAAGGCTCTGGCGGAAATTTCCAAACCCTCGCTCGAAAATTATCTCGCGAATTGCAACAAGCAGACCCTTGATCTGGTTGCGTCGTTTCAGCGCGCGATCGTCGAGGATTTAATTAGCAAGACTTTGGCTGCGGCCCGCGCGCATGACGTGGCCACGCTTTTCGTTACGGGCGGAGTTGCGGCAAATAACGAATTGCGACGGACCTTTGAACAAAAAGGCGCGCAAGAAGGCTTGCCTGTCTATTTTCCATCACGCCCGCTTTCCACCGACAACGCCGCCATGATCGCCGCGGCGGCCTATCCTAAATTCCTGGGAAAAGATTTTGCCGCGATGGATTTCTCAGCGGAAGCCAGTTTCGTCTTGCGCTAGCCGCGTTGCTCCCGCACAAACCGAAAGACGTTGGAGAGACTCGCCTACCGTCCCGCCGCTTGGCCGCGACGTTTCCCCGTCACCGCCTCCAGCGCTTTTTCGAGCTGGCTTTGGATGTCGATGTCTTTGTATATCGCGAAGTCACCGCGCTTCTCTTTCTCATGGAAGCCGCCGGCACGGCCCGCAACAATGACGATGGGGATGGCCGAAGTCCGAGGATTTTTTTTCAGCGCCGTAATCAGTTCGCTGCCCGACATCTTTGGCATTTGCAAGTCGGTAAAGATCAATTCCGGAAGTACTCGCTCAAGAATCTCCAAGGCCTCTAGCCCGTTGGTGGCAGACTCTACCTGAAAGCCGCGTTCTTCCAGAAAGCGGCAGACAGTGTAGCGGATCAACATGGAATCATCGACCACCAGCACCACTGCAGGCATTTGCTTATACGTGCCAGAATGCACTTCTCCGGCCTGCAGACTAGCAGAGCCGTCGCAGCATGAACAAGGCAGAATAGAGATGGTTCGGTTACGTTGGTGCTCTTCAGCTGTAGAACTTCAGATCTAAAGATTCTTCTTAAGATTCTTGAGCTTCGCCCTCAGCGGTTTCCTCAATGCTCATGTCCTTGAGTTCGCTCGATTCGAAGACTTCCCGGCACTCCAGGCATTCAACAAATTCGGCATCCTCGTCGCGGCTCACAATTTGGACGCGAGGATGCTTACACGGCTTGCTGGTGTTTTGAGGTTGCGAGAACGGCTTGGAGGTCATAAATCCGGAAGCGGCGCCCTCACCGAGTAGTCGGAGACGGATTCGCGGGAATTTCCGGTATTTTAGCTTCCCTTGGTTACTTGTCAAGGGCTTCCTTGTTAACTTACGGAGATAAACTCACGGAAAATTGCGATTTGCCCGCATCTCCGCTCCTCAGCATTGGCCTGTTCGCCCCTGCCAGAAATCCGACCAAAACAATCGCCAAGGGCTAAACCATTCAATCTCGGATGGTTACCATTGCGTGCGGATTATTGCTTGTTAACCGTAGGGGGTTGCGCAACCGGGGGTCTGGACGTAGAATCAATTACGACGGAAAAGGTCGCAATTCAACAGACCTTGCTGAACAGACCATGCTGAAGCTAACCAAAAAGGCGGATTATGCTTTGATGGCCATGAAGCATTTGGCCGACCATGCCCATGAGGGAAGTAACAGTGCGAGTGCCAAAGACGTTGCTGATTCGTTCGGGATTCCGCCGGAGGCTCTGGCCAAAATTCTACAGCGTCTGGCAAAAGCTGGTCTGCTGCATTCGCAGCACGGGACGAATGGCGGCTATCGGTTGGCTCGTGCCGCGCACACCATTTCGGCCTTCGAAGTGATTGAAGCTATCGACGGGCCTTTGTTTATCACATCCTGTGTCACGGTTCGAGGGGAATGCGGTCAGAGCAACCGCTGTAACATTCGCGAGCCGCTGCGCAAGGTAAATGACAGCATCGAAGCGGTACTGAAACGCATCAAGATATCACATATGCGAGAAGAGCCGGAATCGGCTCCGGCTACTGCAACCAAGGCCGCGGAATTAGTGACCATCGTTTAGCAGTTGAGTCCGCAGCTTTAGAGAGTTTGGCATTTGACGCAGGTAGGCATTTAGACACGCCAGTTCGGCATTTAAACAGGTAGGAGACGCAATCCATGAGCACCGACGTAAAGATCCCCCAGGAACTCCCGGTTACCAAGCACGCCGCGCCCCAGGGAGTGAAGCTTCCCATTTATATGGACAACCACGCCACCACTCCCATGGATCCCAGGGTGCTGGAAGAGATGCTCCCCTATTTCATGGAGAAGTTCGGCAACGCCGCCAGCCGCAATCATTCGTTCGGATGGGCGGGTGAAGAAGGCGTGGAGACGGCTCGCGAGCGCATCGCCAAGCTGATCGGCGCCACCACCAAGGAAATCATCTTCACCTCAGGCGCCACCGAGAGCGACAATCTCGCCATCAAGGGTGTGGCCGAGATGTACCGCGAGAAAGGCAATCACATCATCACCGCGGTCACTGAGCACAAAGCTGTGCTCGACACTTGTAAGCGGCTGGAGAAGTACGGCTATCGCGTCACCTACCTGCCCGTGCAGAAAGATGGCTTGGTCGATCTGGAAGAGCTGAAGCGCGCCATGGATGACAAAACCATCCTGGTGACCATCATGGCCGCGAATAACGAAATTGGCGTCCTGCAACCGATCACCGAAATTGGCAAACTCTGCCGCGAGCGCGGAATTCTTTTCCACACCGACGCCACGCAAGCAATTGGCAAGGTTCCAATCGACGTGAATAAGCAATACATCGACCTGATGTCGATCTCGGGTCACAAGATGTACGGTCCCAAAGGGGTTGGCGCGTTGTATGTTCGCCGCAAAAACCCGCGGGTACAGCTCGCTGCCCTGATCGACGGCGGCGGCCACGAGCGCGGCATGCGCTCCGGCACGCTCAACGTTGCTGGCATCGTTGGTTTGGGAAAAGCATGCGCCATCGCTTCGGAAGAAATGTCGCGCGAGGCGGTGCAACTATCGAGCCTTCGAGATCGCTTGCGCGACCGCATCATGAACCGTTTGGATGAGACTTACATCAATGGGACCATGGAGCACCGGCTGCCCGGCAACCTGAACATCAGCTTCGCCTACGTCGAAGGTGAATCTTTGCTGATGGGCATCAACGATATCGCGGTTTCCAGCGGTTCGGCGTGCACCTCCGCCACACTTGAGCCATCCTATGTATTGAAGGCTCTCGGCACCGGGGACGACCTGGCGCACAGTTCGATCCGCTTCGGTATCGGCCGTTTCAACACCGCGGCCGAAGTCGATTACGTAGCCGACCGCGTCATCGAGACCGTCGAGCGCCTGCGTGAACTTTCTCCGCTCTACGAAATGGCGAAGGAAGGCATCAATTTGAAAGACGTGAAGTGGGCCGGAGAAGCAGCGCACTAACCTTTGAAATTTTGAATTTTGGAGAGCACACAAATGTCATACAGCGATAAAGTAATCGATCATTACAACAATCCTCGCAACGTTGGCTCAATGGATAAGAGCAGCGCAGATGTGGGCACCGGCCTGGTCGGCGCTCCCGAATGCGGCGACGTCATGAAGCTGCAGATCAAGGTTAACCGCGACACCAACGTCATTGAAGAAGCCAAGTTCAAGACGTTCGGCTGCGGCTCCGCGATCGCATCGTCATCCCTGGCCACCGAATGGGTCAAGGGCAAGACCGTGGACGAAGCCCTCGCCATCAAGAACATGGACATCGTGAAGGAGCTGTCGCTTCCTCCGGTCAAGATCCATTGTTCCGTGCTGGCTGAGGACGCAATCCGCGCCGCGATCGGCGACTGGAAGAAAAAGCAGGAGAGCGCGAAGCCGGTCACCTCTGCGGTTGCTCAGTAGCCTCTCAGCCCCGCAGGGGCGGCATGTGAAAGCCCGACACGGGAGTGCCGGGTATAAGGGCACACGCCGAAGCGAGTCCCGATAGGGACGGCACTGATTCTCGCGGCACTTTAGCCGCTGAGGGACTGCGTCAGGAACTGCAAATGACAACGGCAACCGAACAACCCGCGCACACCGCCACCGCCAAGGGCATTCAGGTCACCGACAAGGCCCTGGTCAAGGTGCGCAGCGCCATGGCGAAGGAAGGCATCTCGCCCGAGCAGGGCGGACTGCGGCTCGGCGTGCAAGGCGGCGGCTGTTCCGGTCTGAGTTATAACGTCCGCTTCGATACTCAGCCCCGCGAGCGCGATCGTATCTTCCAATACGGCGATATTCGCGTGTTCGTCGATCCAAAGTCATTTATCTACCTGCACGGCATGATCCTGGATTATCAGGAAACGTTGATGCAACAGGGATTCGTTTTCGTGAATCCTCAGGCCACGAAGTCATGCGGCTGCGGGACCTCGTTCTCCGCCTAGGCCTTGCTCGTGTGGCTCGGACACTCCTGCCCGAGAGAACTCACCACGAAGCTACGTGACTACGCCGGTGCGGATTTGCTCGTGCCATTGTTTTACAGAAGTATGACTTTACAGCAGCTATGACGTCTTTGACCGAAATTACCGGGAAGCCCGCACCTGAGGAAACTCAGTCCTGCTGGTCGTGCGGGACCATGCGCGCAGTGCATTTCTGCGAGGCGTGCGGCAAGGTTCAACCGCCGGCTCCAGTCGACTATTTCACTTTCTTCGCTCTGCCCCGCAAGCTGAATTTCGACGTCGCCGCGCTGGAGAAAGATTTTTACGAATTGAGCCGCAAGCTGCATCCCGATCTCAATGCCCGCGCCAATAGCCAAGAGCAAGAGTGGACCCTGCAACAGAGTTCCCTGCTCAACGACGCGTATCGAACCTTGAAAGATCCCATCAAGCGCACCCAGTATCTCTTGCAACTGGAAGGCGTGGAACTGGAAGAGCAATCGAAGACCGCGACGGAAAGGGCTCGGTCTACCGGCGAAATCAAGAAGCAGATCGTTCCTCCGGATTTGCTGGAAGAAGTTTTCGAGCTGAACATGCAGCTGGAAGAATTGCGCATGCATAAGAAAATGGGCGAGGACGATCCCGCCCTGATCGAGGAAATCGGCCGCCAGAAGCTTGAGCTGGAAGAAAAACAGGAAGCGCTCCTCCATGAGTTGAAGGATCGCTGGAACATGTGGGATGGAATGATCCAGCGCGAGCAGAACGGCCAGCCCGTCTCGGAAGAAGAGCGCAAGCAGGAGCGCGACAAAATGGTGGACCTGCTGAACCGCCGTAACTACATCCGCAATTTGGTCAGGGATGTGAGTGAGGTGCTGGAGAGCAGCTAGCAATTAGCCGTTAGCGTTTGGCTAATTGCCAATTGCTAATTGCTGGACTCAGCTTGAAATCAAATTCATGGCTACTGATCGCATCGTCGGCATCGACCTCGGCACCACGAACTCTCTCGTGGCCTTCATGCAAGGGGAAAGCCCCGTAGTAATTCCGGGCGATGATGGCTTGAATCTTGTGCCCTCAGTGGTAGCGCTCGATGAGAAAAATCAGCCCGTCATCGGCAATGCCGCCCGTAAATATCTAACCGAAACTCCGGAACGCGCGGTCTACTCCATCAAGCGCCTGATGGGACGCGGCATTGACGATATCCAGGAAGAATTAAAGTTTTTCCCCTTCCGCTTGGCCGAAGATCTGCAACCTGGCGAAGTCCTGCGCATTAAACTCGGCGAGAAGACATTCACCCCGCCTGAGATTTCCGCGCTTATCCTGCGCCAACTGAAGCGCAATGCCGAGCGCTTTTTCGGAGCGCCGGTCACGAAGGCCGTCATCACCGTGCCCGCCTACTTCAACGATGCCCAGCGTCAAGCTACCAAGGACGCCGGCCGCATTGCAGGCCTCGAAGTCCTGCGGCTGGTAAACGAGCCCACTGCCGCTTCTCTGGCCTACGGTCTCGACAAGAAGCAGAACGGCATCATAGCGGTTTATGATCTCGGCGGCGGTACTTTCGATGTTTCCATCCTCAAGTTGCACGACGGAATTTTTGAAGTCATCGCCACCAATGGCGACACGCATCTCGGCGGCGATGACATCGATAACCTCCTGATCACGATTGCGCTCGACGACACACTCGGTGACTTGGGCCTCGATCTTCGGCATAACGACCTCCGCCGCAACGCCGAAGCTGTGCAGGCCATTCGCAAGGCCGTGATCGAGGCTAAGATTGCACTCTCATCGCAACCTTCGGTAAAGCTCGATGTTGAATTGCCCGGCGGAAAGCGCTATCTGCGCGAAATCACCCGCGAGCAATTCGAACAACTGATCCAGCCCATCATTGATCGTACTGTCAGTCCTTGCAAACAAGCGCTGAAGGACGCTGGCCTCAAGCCCGAACAAATTGACGAAGTAGTCCTCGTCGGCGGCTCCACGCGCATCCCCAAAGTTCGCGCTCTGGTGAAAGAACTGTTTCACCGCGAGCCGCACATCGATTTAAATCCCGATGAAGTGGTCGCGCTCGGCGCGGCGGTGCAAGCCAACATTCTTGGCGGCGGCTCCGAAGCTACGGAAAACATGTTGCTGCTCGATGTCACGCCCTTGTCGCTCGGCATAGAAGTTGCGGGCGGCGTCACCGACAAAATTATTCTGCGCAACTCGACCATTCCGGCGTCCGCTACACAGCACTACACTACCCAAATCGACGGTCAGGCCAACGTCGCCATCCATGTTCTTCAAGGCGAGCGCGAATTGGCGAAAGATTGCCGTTCGCTGGCGCGCTTCGATCTCAAGGGCATTCCAGCCATGGCGGCGGGCATGGCGCGCATCGAGGTCAAATTTCTTATCGACGCCAACGGCATCCTGCACGTCTCGGCGCGCGAGCAGCGCAGCGGCAAGGAATCCGAGATCCAGGTTCAGCCCAGCTACGGACTCACCGATGAACAAGTCGAAGGCATGATTCTCGACTCGTTTGACAGCGCGGAAGAAGATTTCCGGCAGCGTCAGCTCATCGAAGCGCGCAACGAAACCGCGACCATTCTCGCCGCGCTGGACAAAGGCAAAAAGAACCCAGCCTGGGGCCACCTCACAACCGACGAGAAAAAGAAGATCGCTAAGATGGAGAAAGCTTTGGCCGCGGTAAATGGCGAAGACGATTATCAGGCGATCCGCAAAGCCATCGACGCGCTGAATCAAGGCACTACGCGGTTGGCGGAATTAATGATGGACAGCGCTGTTACTTCCGCGCTAAAAGGCAAGACCATGGAAGAAGCCGACATGGGCGAAGGCCCCACGGCGCCGCATCCCATGGCCAAAGCAGAATTCGAATAAGTAGCGCCGGCGTCTCGCCGGCTGTCGCGATGGCGTCTCGCCCTCGCATTGTAAGCAAGAAGGATTTGAGGAGTCGCAAATGTCTGAAGAAAAATCGCAAGGCGCCGGCACAGCCACCGAAGAAGCTCCCGGCGAAAATACGGTTCAGATCACGTTCCTGCCCGAAGGCAAGACGGTGCAGTTCGAACACGGCAAGCTTCCCTACGAAGATCACGGCAAGGAAGAGTCGATCCTCGACATCGCGCTCAACTACGGCGTCACGCTCGATCACGCCTGTGGCGGCAACTGCGCTTGCACCACTTGCCATGTCTGGATCAAAGAGGGCGCCGAAAATCTTTCGCCCATGGACGACGATGAAGCCGACCGCCTGGACATGGCCGCCGACCTCCAGTTAAACTCGCGTCTCGGTTGCCAGGTTCAGATCACAAAGCCGGGGAAAGTCGTGGTCGAGATCCCCGCCTGGAATCGCAATTACATTTCGGAAGAACATCACTGATTTTCGGTGGAGCGCCAGCGTGAACGAACAAGACTTCAGTTTTCGTCTTCGGAACTCTCGGAAATCGCGTTTGAATGTTTATCTGGAGCCTTGGGGGGAGGCTTATGTTTTATTACCGGGCAAGCACCTGCGAGTCGAAGTCAGAGGTCCCGTCGGCGAGGCCCCAAACAATATGCTGCAAATTGAGTCGAACGAAGATGGCATCATAATATGGGGCTGGTCAGGTTCTGGCGTCACTGCCCTCACTTCGTGATCCAGCAAGACCTCAGCTAGGAGATTTTTCATGCCAAAAGTGCTCACTTGGGACGATGCTGAAGACATCGGCATCCTCCTGTCCGAAACTCATCCCGAACTCGATCCGCTCACCGTTCGCTTCACTGATCTTCACCGCTACGTAACTGAGCTGCCCGACTTCAAGGGTGATCCGAAAACTTCCAACGAAGGCAAGCTCGAAGCCATTCAGATGGCATGGCACGAAGAATTTCAGGACCGCACTCAAGCCTAGACTGCCAAGCCCAGACCGCCAAGCCTAGACCGCTTCCAAGTCGCCAATTTTTTTACATCTTCATGACAACTTCCTGACAACTGTGGCGCGGGGAGATTCTAATCTTCCACCTAACAGTTGAGGCGAGCGCCATCAGCAAAGTTCTCGCTCCCGCTCAACTTCTCTCTCCGTCCAACTGCAAAGGGCACGGCGTTCATCCGTGCCCTCTTTTTAATGCCGATTGCAGATTAATGCTCTACCCAACTGCCGCCGGAACGGGTTCCTCTACGCTGGCCTCGCGCAGAAACTTTGCCGATTCCTCCGGCGGAGTCGGGTTGATGTAGAACCCAGTTCCCCACTCGAATCCTGCTGTCTTGGTGAGTTTCGGCATGAACTCCATGTGCCAGTGGTAATGGTCGTTGGTCGGATCCTGCGCCGGCGAAGTGTGAATTACCAGATTGTAAGGAGGATTATCCAGCACGCGGTCGGCCTTGGTCAGCAACGACTTCAGCGCCTTGGCCAGGTTCTCAAACATGTGCGAGGACGAATTCTCGAACGCCGATTCATGCTGCTTGGGTAGAATCCAGGTTTCAAACGGGAAGCGTGGCGCGTAAGGGGCGATCGTCAGAAAGTTTTCGTTCTCGGCGACCACGCGGCTTCCGTTTTCCGTCTCCTGCCGGATAATGTCGCAAAAAACGCAGCGCTCTTTATAAAGAAAATATTGCTTGGCGCCTTCCAGTTCCTGGACGACGTTAATCGGAAGAATCGGCAGAGCGATCAGTTGCGAGTGCGCATGCTCGAGCGAGGCTCCCGCAGCTTCCCCATGATTCTTGAACAGCAGGATGTATTTGAACCGGCGGTCTTTCTTCAGGTCGAGAATGCGGTCGCGAAACGTCCACAGTACGTCTTCAATCCGCTTGGGAGGCAGCGTCGCCAGGCTCGCATTATGGTCCGGCGTCTCGATAATTACTTCGTGCGCGCCAATGCCGTTCATGCGGTCGAACATACCCTCGGCTTGGCGGTTCAACGTGCCTTCAATGCCCAGGGCCGGAAACTTGTTCGGCACCACGCGGACTGTCCATCCCGGAGTATCTCGTTGCGACGTGGGCCCACCATTCGATCCGGGGCGATAAGCCTGAATCTCGGGCGGCGTCTTACCTTCGTTCCCGTAGCAAAAAGGGCAAAAACCGCCCTTTAACTTGACGTTTTCCCGCGCAAAATCCGTCGGACGCTTGGCGCGATCCGTAGAAATAATTACCCAACGGCCAACAATAGGATCTTTTCTCAGCTCAGGCACTCACTAACCTCTTTAATCGGGATCGACGAATCTCCTATCTTACGCCGCCAGAGAAGAATTACGAAACACTTCGATCTGCGGCTGGCTGGCGTTTGACCGCTGATAGTATACGCTGACCACATCGAACCGCCACTGGCACGAAAGTGGGAAGCGCCGCAGATATTCCCGCGCTACCGCTGCGATCTGGCGCCGCTTATGCCGGTCCACAGCCGCTTCGCCGGGCTTTACATCGTGCGTGGTCCGCGTCTTCACTTCGACGAAGCACAGCACATCATCGTCCCATCCGATCAGGTCAATCTCTCCCCGGCACCGCGCCGAACGGAAGTTCCGCGCGACCATCGTATAGCCGAGCTTTCTCAGATGGAAGTAAGCCGCTTCTTCTCCCCGGCGCCCCGTGCGGTGATGAGCGGCAATCTTCTCTGCAGGCAGAGTCTGATCCGCGACCCAGTCCAGGAATTGAAGCACCGCCCGCGTGAGACGGCCAGAAAACATGCGCCGGAAAAATATAACGGCAGAAGGCATGAAGAGGTCTCCCTGATCACTGTAGTCGGCCCAGCCTGTGATGCGTGTGACCCTCAAGCAAATTGAGCGGGAGGAAAGCGGCTGTTCATCCCAAACTGGGAAGTGACGGGCTCCCGCCGCGCACCTCTGTCTGCCGTTTCGGCCTACGTCCCATCTTTATGAAATTGCAGCGCCATTCTTTCGCGCAAAAACGCCGGCGCTTACCGCGAAGTGCAACTGTAACCTTCGGGAGTTTGGGCCTTGTATGCGTTCAGCTGAGTCACGGTCGTCTGGATGCGCCGGTTCAGCGCTTTCACTGCCTGAAGAAACTGTTCGGAGTTCTGATTGAGCTGTTTAATCTCCTGCGCTCCGAGATAATCGGCGTAGATGTCATAACCGGACCCCATCAGGGAACCGACAGACTTAATGAAAGAGGTAGATTCAGGCGAGAGGCGCAACGCATGTTGAACCGCAGGATCGCCCAGCAACATGTCAGCAAGTTGTTGGACGCCCTCCATCGCGCCCTTCAGATCATCGGGCTTCTTGTGGGTCCACTCGAAAAAGTCGCGCTCGTTCGCCAGTTCGCTGAGATGCTTCTTGTCGATTTCGGCGCGCCTTAACGCATCGTTCAGCCGCGCTTTATTCAAATCCAGCTGTTCAAATTTCTTTTGCAGATCGCCAACTTCTGATCCTTTTTTATTTGAGATCTCCAGATACAGGTTTTCTATTTCCTTGTCCTGGCCTTTGATCAATTCCTGAAGATGGTCGGTCAGTTTTTCGCCGGCATAGTCGCGCACCATGTCGAGTCCGCGCTTCAGGGCATCGTCGGAATCGTCGTCGATTTCTTTCTCCCACTCTTCACGGTTTTGCGACTGCGTTTCCTGGGTGCGCATCAGGCGGCGGAGGGCATCCTGAGCCTGAACCAGCTGGGTGCAGAGCTGCGGCGCGGTCTGCTTGAGCGGCGTTGTGGGAACGTTCACCGGTGCGCGAGCTAGCACTGGAGATGCTGCCAAGGTCTGCACAGGTCTGTCTGCCGGGACCGGAGCGGGTGAGGTACGGAGAAGATTTGTTTGTGAATGCGTAGCGTGGCTAAGGTCGACCACCGACGTATCATTCGCCGTCGTGGAAGGCGCCAATGCCGCCAGTGCTCCAGCGGCCCTGGTGCGACTGAGTGAGAGTGTGGCCTGCGCGTTGTCGAATATTCGCTGGCCTGCCGCGGCCGCGTTCTCATCCGTCTTCGCCGCTTGAACCATCTGACTGTAAGCCTGCTGTTGCGCTTCGGTCGCCGTAGTGGAATCCAATTTGCTGCGCGCCATATCAAGCACAGCGTGGTCCGCCTCCACGCTGGCTTGCTGATTATTCAATTGCTGTTGCGCCGTCTTGGCGTCGGCAGCGGCATGGTCGTAATCCTGCACCGCTTTCTGAAAAGTCTGCGCCTGCGGCTCCTGAGAAGTGGTGATCTGAGAATTCTTCTGCGCGGCTTCCAGCGCCGTGTCCTGCGCCATGTCGCGTTCCGGTCCTGAAAGCTTTTCGGCAGCTTGCGCAAGTTGCGGAGCCTGATTCGGTTGAACTCCATCCAGATAAATGCCAGGCAGTCCGGGTATTCCTGGGCCGGTCGTTCCCGTGCCCGCACCCGATACAAGATTCGGGTTCGCTGATGACCCCGCGCCACCATTCGTTGCTCCGTTCGCCGCTCCATCTGCCGCGTCCGAGCCCGCCGGCCCGCCTACATATATGCCGGGAAGACCCTTTAATCCGTACGAGGTCGGAGTCGCGGGACTCATTTTGAGCTTCAGGCCGTCGGGTCCGCCGGAGTTCATGCTCATGCTCTTCAATTCCAGGTCGGTGCTGGTGTTCATCGCTTTCAGCGTAAGGCCGAACGCCACTCCCTCAAGCTTCAGTTGGCGCTGCAGGCGGGCGAACATGGCATCAATACGTTGCTGCTCGGCAATACGCCGCTGGCGTTCCAACTCCTGCTGACGTTGGCGTAGTTGCTGTTCCATCAGTTGTTGTTGCGCCATGATTTGGCGTTGGCGTTCCGTATCGGACGCGCTGTTAGCGAACAAAGAGACCAGGAAAGAATTGGTTGCATGTTGCATGAACACGCCGACATAAGGATTCTTGATGTTCATGATCATGGCGTTCGCGCCCATGCTCACCAGGTCCTGCGTCAGATTGCCGGTAGCCACGGGAATGTCGGTGCCTGGGGCAGCCGCACTGTCCGATGTACATGTGCAAGCAGACGAATTGGGGGCGCTTTGCCGCGCCGATTCACACTGGGCGCGGGTTACGCCGGATTGGCTGCGAGTCCCGCTCATGCCGCCCATAGTCTGACCGCACTGCCAGCCGGTGCAGCGGTATGTGTAGGAGCAAGTGTCCGCCCGAAGAGACACTGCACACAGGAAGAACGCCAGGCAGCAGAGTACCGTCGGAAGGATTGAGTTCCGCGATGACCGAATCAACCCAACAAAATATCTGACCACAGCGAATTCGCCGAACTTTGCCATGCCGATCTTTGCCATGAGGTTTCCCCGCGAGCGTTTGGGGTTGATACGGCCTAGTCAATTTGCCCTCCCGAAACAACGCGCGCATGGAGTATGAGATTAGAAGAAAGACCGGGCAAGATTACCGTTGGGGAATTCGAATACTCCCAGCTTAGGGACTGCGGCGACGAGGTTATCTGTGGAAGTTACGAAAGGAACCCATACCGGAGCTTTCTTGTGGCGTTCGGCGCGGCTCGCCTTATAGCTTTGAAGCTTAGCTATCTAACCTTAGCTATCTAAGCTTAACTATCTGACGATACGGAGAACGATCCACATGAGTGGCACAAAACAAAACTTCGCAGTTGCGGCGTTTCTGTTGGCAATGACGGCAATGACTCCTTCAAGCCTTTCCTCGCAAATCGCCATGGGCAGCGCCCGGCAAACAAGCAAAGGAAGGCACGAGAAGGTCGCAAGCGATAAGGCGGAAGCCACGAAGTGGATTAACGAGTCGATGAAGCGCTGGTATTCGATCGAGCAGTTTGACGACCAGTATCTGCGATTCACGTCGGCCGACAGACGATTTCATTTTGGCATCGCTCTGGCCCGTGTCATCTCCGTCAGAATGGGCGGCGATGCTGCGCGTCCCGGCTATTGCACCGTGAGCTGGCAGGATTACAGCCACGATAGCGAAGACTGCATTCCAATCTACGGTGCCGACAAGTTTGAAGCCGGCCTGCGTTTTCTTTCCGACGCGGCCCGCGAGCAGGAACAAGCTCAACAAGACGCCGCCCTGCAGCAGTTCCGCGCGCAGGCCAAGACTTGGCGCGAGGCTGCGGCAAAACCGGCAATGCCGGAAGGTGCGCGCGAGCATCAGGTGTTAGCCGAGTACGCGTTCAAAGAGAAAGAAACTGAAAAAGCCATTCGCGAATACCAGGCTGCCTTGGATATTTTCCCAACTTGGCCGGAAGGGCAGTTCAATCTCGCAACTTTGGCGGGCGAGCGGAAGTATTACGATACTGCCATTTTTCACATGAAACAGTATCTGGAACTGTCGCCCGATGCAGCGGACGTTCAAGCCGCCAAAGACAGCATCATTATCTGGCGCGACAGAATTAGCACCCTGATTCAGGCGGCGGAAAACAATTCTGCTCCCCCGCAGGGGAAAGCGTTCCTGCGTCATACGTCGGCGAAATGAACTGAAGTCTATACAGGTGGGAGCCGGTGAAGAACTGGTGACACGATGCTCGTCACTGGGATTGTCCGCTCCAAGTCCGTCCGCCGCAAGTCCTCTAGTTCGCTGCACTTAGAGGCATATGTACATATACTCGCATGCATACGTGGTTGCATGCACAAATGTTCCGCGCGGAACATTAAGACACATGTTCCGCCCGAATCCGGAGGCCGAAGGTCGAACGCCGGAAGCCATCCTTTTTTGCTACTTGCCCACCTGCTGAATGCACTCTTCCAGCACGTCCATGGCAACGTCGGCTTCTTCTTTCGTGACCACGAGCGGAGGACAGAGGCGGATCGTGCTGGGACCGCAACCGAGGAATAGGACTCCGTGTTCGAAGGCGCGCTCGACAATTTTGTCGCGTTCTGCGGCGGCGTATTCTTTGGTCGCTTTGTCCTTCACAATGTCGACGCCGATCATCAGGCCGCGGCCGCGCACATCGCCTACGAGTTTCAACTTAGCAGGCCAGGTTGCCATGCGCTTCATCATGTGCCCACCTACTTCGGCGGAGTGATCGAGCAGATTTTCTTTTTCGATTACGTCGAGCGTAGCCAGAGCCGCAGCAATGCACACCGGATTGCCTCCAAAAGTGGAAGCGTGCGAGCCCGGAACCCAGTCCATGATTTCGGCGCGCGTCATGGTGATGCCAAGCGGCATGCCTGACGCGATGCCTTTCGCGATGCAAATCATGTCAGGCTCGACGCCGGTGTGTTCCACGGCCCACCACTTGCCCGTACGTCCCACACCGCTTTGTACTTCATCGAGAACCAACAGGATTCCGTGACGGTCGCAGATGCGGCGCAGTTCCTGCATAAAAATAGTAGGCGCGACCACGTATCCGCCCTCGCCCTGCACTGGCTCAACGAAGATTGCGGCGACTTCTTCGGGCGCGAGCGTGGTCTTGAAAAGCTTCTCTTCGATAAAGCGCGCGCAACTGAGAGCGAAGGCGTCGGGATCTTGCGTCGCGTCTTTGCGTCCGCGATAGAGGTCGGGATACGGAATGTGAGTCACGCCCGGCACCAGCGGCCCAAAGCGGCGCCGCTGCTGCGGCTTCGATGCCGTTAGCGAGAGAGCGCCCATCGTGCGTCCGTGAAATGCGCCGAAGAACGCGATAATGTTCTGGCGCTTGGTGTGATAGCGCGCCAGCTTCAGCGCGCATTCAATGGCCTCCGCGCCGGAGTTGCCGTAGTAAATTTTGTGCGGGCCAGGCATGGGGGCGATCTTCGACAGGCGCTCGGCGAGCTGGATCATGCTCTCGTAATAAAAATCCGTGCCCGACATGTGGATGAGTTCCCCCACCTGCCTCTGCATGGCGGCCACAACGTGGGGATGGCAGTGCCCAGTCGAGACCACGGCGATGCCTGCGGAGAAATCATAGAACTCGTTGCCGTCGACGTCAGTGATGACGATGCCGCGTCCGCTCTTGGCGACGAGTGGATAGGAGCGCGTGTAGGACGGGGAAATATATTTCTCATCGCCTGCGAGCACGCGCTGGGCGTTCGGGCCGGGCAGCGCCGTCTTGATCTTTGGTCCTGCGGTAGCGGGCGTCATTAGTGTTTTCGTGGTCATGGAATCCTCCGGAGAATCGTCGTTGGTCGATCGTCGTTAGTCGATCAGGTTGGTCGTTGGCATGAACCCGCAGAAAAATCTCGTGAAGAGAATTGCCAGCGAACCGATTTGCTTGGAGGATTTGTTAGTCGCTACCGAACAGGCTGGGACGGAGACGCGACGGAAGATTCGCGCGATAGCGGCGCGGGCACACCAGGCAGTGCAGCCAGCATTCGGGTAAATGCGAATTGGGTTGGTTGCGCAGCATCGCGGACGGACGTCATTCCTCAATGATTATAGCTTGAGGTAACGCTGCGCGTAACCCCCTTCGTGGTTACTATCGTCAGCGAATGCTTCCGGGGCTCAGCTCAAGACGATCAGACTTCCGGCCGCGACAGCCGCGAGCCGCTGTCCCCAGCGCTGATCGCCTTTCTGTCGGCAGGCCTACCTGTTTCCGATGTAAGTTGTACTTATGCAGATTTTCAATGATTACCGATCCTGATGTCCCGTTTCTTAAAGGGATCCAGCAGCTTAGAGGAGCACCTCATGGCAATTCCGTATTACCACGTTGATGCATTCACGGGCGAACTCTTTGCAGGTAACCCAGCGGGGGTCTGCATCCTTTCCGCTTTTCTCGCGGATAGCGTCATGCAGAAAATTACGGTTGAGAACAGGCACAGCAACACCGCTTTTGTTGTTCCTCGCGCTGACGGTGATTTCGACTTGCGCTGGTTTACACCCAAAATCGAGGACGACCTGTGCGGGCATGCGACTTTGGCATCCGCCTATGTGCTCGCGCTGCGAAAGCACAAGGTGTGGCCGGTTCGCTTTCACACCCGCAGCGGAGTGTTGACCGTCGCCCAGGACGGAGACAGGTTTGAAATGGACTTTCCCGCCAGGCCACCTCAAGCATGTGAGACACCAGTTGACCTGCTGTCAGCCCTGGGCTTGAAAGCGGCCCTGGTAATGAAATCGCGCGATTACCTCGTGGTGGTGGATCAGGCTGAACAAGTGCGAGCGCTCTCTCCCGATATTGCCGCTCTTCGCAAACTGGACGCCGGAAGCGGAACGATTGTTACCGCCCCCGACGGGGGCGAGGTGGATTACGTGTACCGATTTTTTGCACCCTCGATCGGGATCGATGAAGACCCCGCGACCGGCTCGATACACTGCACCATGGCTCCATATTGGGCGGGGCGGCTGGGTAAGGACACGTTTCATGCGCAACAACTCAGCGCCCGCGGGGGGTCCGTGCAGTGCACAATCGACGGCGCTCGCGTGAAGATCGCCGGCCGGGCACGCCTGTACCTTCACGGCACGCTCGAACTTTAAAGCGTTTGCCTCCAGAGCAAGAACCTAACAACGCACGGTCAATCAATTCGTAGCAATTTGCTTTTAAGGCGACGAGTACCACCGCACTGGACCCTGCGGATCATTCTGTCCAGATCGAGATTATGTACTTGACTCAATGAGCTTCCTCTGCTAAATTGTCTACATGCTTTACTTTGATGGCTTTGGCGGCTTCTTCGGGAAATTGGAATCATCCAAGTGCTTGCGTGCGGCTTCGAGCACCTTCGGATGGAACACTCCCTCAGCTAATTCGTCGCTAGTCATCTTCGCTGGATGCTTCTTAAACTTCGGCTTCTTCATGGTGACCCTATGACCTCTGCTCCCGTAAATTTGTGCGCCCTGATCGACAAGTACAGCACCGACGAGCATTGCCGCGAAGCTCTGACGCATCTCCGCTGGCCTGAGGGCGTGCGCTGCCTAAAGTGCAAGAGCGATAACGTTGCGCCAGTATCCGACCGTAAAGTGTATGTGTGCTATTCATGCGACTACCAATTCTCTGTGACCGTGGGAACGATCTTCCACGATACACATCTGCCGCTTACCAAGTGGTTTCTCGTCACCTATTTGATTACCGAATCGTGCAAAGGGATTTCCGCTAACCAGATCAAGCGAATGCTCGGCATCTCGTACAAGACGGCGTGGTATCTCTGCCACCGCATCCGCAAAGCAATGGAAGAGTCGGACCATAAACTCGCTGGCACCGTGGAGATTGACGAGATGTACATCGGCGGTCACACGAAGAACGCGGACAAGTGGAAGAAGCACGCGCCTGTCGTCGGCATCCGTGAGCGTGGCGGACACCTTCACTTCATCTCTGCCGCGAACCTGAATCAAGACAAGATCAATGAAATTATCGCTCGGAACGTTGACAAGACCGTGGATGTCATCATGACTGACGAATCGAAGCTCTACAACTTCGAGACGACGAAGTATCGCGGCAAGCACAAGACGGTGAATCACAAGTCCGAAGAATATGTCCGCTACGAAGGCGGATTGTGCGTCACCACAAATGCTATCGAATCCGCGTTCTCGTTGTTCAAGCGTGGTGTCGTGGGCGCGTGGCATAAAGTTTCTGTAAAACATCTTCCCGCCTACCTGCAAGAAATGACGTGGCGTTTTAACAATCGCAAGAATCAATTCCTGTTTCGGGACACGCTCCAACGCCTGCTCGCCTCGGAAAACCTTGAATATAAAGACCTTGTAAAAGCTGCATAAATTTGCGCAGGGTCACATCCTCTGGTAATACACAATTGCGGACGGTTTCTGCTAATGTTGTTGACAGGAGACTGGTTGTAAGACAAAATTCCCCCTCGTACAAGTTCTCCATTTTTAAGATTCGAGCATCCAATAGGGGCGGAGGGCTTCCATCCGGTGTCAGTACTAGAGAAAATTTTCGGCGAAAATAAAAACGACAGTGCTTCCAAGGTTCTGGAAATACCAGTCTTGGCGCGTTTGTGGCGTGAAGACAAAGTATGGAATGGGGAAGCAGTAGATCTTCCTGTTGCCGTTTTTGGCGATACATTTGAGGCCGCAGTTGCCAATTTACAGGATGCGGTAATGTCCCACCTTGAAGCTCTGCAAGAAATCGGCAAGTTGGATGAGACCGCCCACATCCTGCGTGCCTGTGCGCGAAACCATCGCGTTAGCATTGATGAGATGGGGTCGAACCAGCCATTTGTAAAGTTCAATGCAGGACTCCAAGACCATAAAGTGGTGTGCATAGCCTAACCATGGTGCAACTCCCAGCGCACCTAACCTGGGAACAACTCCTGTGCGTAGCCCACAAACTCGGCTACGGTCCGTCCAAGCACAAGAAACGTGGTTCGGCGCGAGACTTCGTCAACGTTGATCGAGACCCACCGATTGTTACCTTCCATGAACCACACGGTAATCACACTATTCCTCGCGGCACGATGGGCTTGTACATAAGCAAGCTTAAACTTTCCAAAGAAGAGTTCGCCTCGCTGCTTGAAGGATGCTGACAACCTCGAATACAAAGAACTGACGAAAACCGCTTAGCGATGATCAGAGAAGTCGTGACAAAAATGCCAAACTTCCGGATCAAATGCCGGGTGCTGCAATGCTATGCACCTGTGTATGTAATGGGAGCCTGTCGGATCAATCCAACTCAGAGAGTCGAATAAATACAAAACCTCGGTTCCTTTTGCCAATTTATCTATGTCGTCTTGTGTGACGACGCGATCAGACTCAGCGGTATACCAAAATTCTGTATGTCCTCCATTTGGGATTGTGCCGACGCCTGGAGTAGCTCGCTTGAGTATCTGCTTAAATTTGGTAGTGAGTTCTTTTTCAGTTTCCTTCGTCTCATTTGGAGCTAAATAGACAGCGGCCATCCCCTTAGCGCGATCAGCTGTCACCGCTCCGTCGTTCAACCAATATAGATTGAGTTGTACTGTCGCTCCCGGCACAAAGGCCAATCTACGTCCAGTAGGCAGCCCGTTTACTGCTTCACTAAGAGCCGACTCTAGCTTCTCGAATCGAAGGAGAGAGGCTGCAAGCTGTTGTGGCGGATTTACGGTAACAGCAGGAGGATTTACTACCACAGTAGGAGGATTATTAGCGATGGTTTGAATCCCGGCATTTGTGCTCTGCTGTCCCTGCTTAAGGTCGGCCAGATCACGCGAAATCTGACTGCCGCGATACGCAGCAATTCCAACAGACACAACTCCCACCAACGACGCGATGGCAAATAGCCATTCGTAGAGCTTTTTCCGTTCTTCTTTCACTCCATCCACCGTCACCCGCCATCCCAAGAACCCAGTCAAGCCCTGTGCAAGAGCAGCCAACACAGGAAGCGCAATATCCCAAAACATCGCGAAACCTCCGTCCGGGTCGAATATCCCTCGACCCGAGGGAGATTACGCCCTTACTCACATTGAGTCAAGGTGATAATCTCGGTCCAGATGGTCGGCAATCCTTCCTTTATCGCTTAAGCAAGGGTTTGCCCGTCACTCAGACGCTAATACGACGTTATAATGTCGTCATGTCAGCGGGGCATGACTCTCTTCTCTATGCGCGCGTCGAAACAATCCTCGCTGGCGAGATTACCGATGGAGACCTTCAAGTCGGTGACCAACTGCCGACCGAAGACAGCCTCATTGCGCGATTCGGGGTCAGTCGCATCACCGTCCGTCGGGCTATTCAGAATCTTGTGAGCCGCGGTCTTGTCGAGATTCGTCGCGGCAGGGGCACATTCGTCGCTGGGCGAAAGATTACGCAGGACCTTAAAGAGCTGAGCGGATTTGTAGAAGATATGCACGCACTTGGCCGCAAGCCAACGGCCCGCGTAATCGGTAAGGAAATTGTAACTGCCAACGCGACTGTGGCACGGCAGCTTGAGCTGACAAGAGGCGAGCGCGTCGTCAGAATTCGTCGCGTGCGCCTGGGAAACGGCGTTCCACTCTCCTTCGACGAGACTTACCTACCCTTGGAGATCGGCAAGAAGATCATGACCCACAATCTAAAGGTCGAGCCCATTTTTTCGCTCCTTGAACGCAAATACGATATTCCGCTGATCGAGGCGGAGTACAAATTGGACGCAGGTGGCCGCTGAGAACGAAGTTGCCAGGGCGCTAAAAGTGAAAGCAGGGAGCCCGATTTTTCGCATTGAACGAACTTACTCGACAGGCAGCCGTCCAGTCGATTACGAAACACTCTACTACCGCAAAGGTTACAGACTGTTGAGAACTCTTTTGCCGACATCTCGCGATCGGGACCTGGGATGCCGGGGGATGAAACAGACACCGCAGCGACCTTCCTTTAAGACAGCGCTGCGTTTCTGGTGCAAGCTGGGATGGATCAGCTTCGGCGGTACAGCCGCACACATCGCGATCATGCACGACGAGTTGGTGGAGAGGAAGCGGTGGATCAGCAACCGAAGCTTCCTTCATGCGCTGAGCCATTGCATGATGCTTCCCGGACCCGAAGCTCAGCAGCTTGCGATCTATATCGGGTGGAAGCTTCATGGCAAGCGGGGCGGCATTGTTGCCGGAACACTTTTTGTGCTGCCTTCCATGTTTGTTCTGCTGGCACTCAGTGTGGTCTATGTCAGATTCGGTAGCTTGCCTTGGATTGCCGCGATGTTCAATGGCTTAAAACCCGTTGTCATCGCCTTGGTGATCGTCGCCCTGCAGAAAGTTGCCAGAAGGGCCGTGCGCGGACCGATTCAAGGGGCCGTCGCAGTAGCTGCGTTTGCAGCGATGTTCTTCTTTGAGGCCTCGCTGGTCACAGTGATGCTCAGCGCCATTGCTCTGGGAATCGCTCTCACGGCGGTGCGGCCCGGCCTTCTCCACCGCCCCGGCAAAGCAAGCGCCGAAGAGGACAAGGACGAAGAGAGCTATTACATCCGCAGTAGTTCGGGCGCGACGAAACCTATCTCTCTTTTGTGGCCGACGATGAAGTTGGCTGCGGTTGTCCTGATTCTCTGGCTGCTGCCGTTGCCGCTGTTCTACTTCTTTGCTGGGGACTTCCATTTTTGGCGGGGCCTCGCGCTGTTTTTTACCAAGACCGCCTTCGTGACTATTGGCGGCTCATATACGGTAATTCCCTACGTAGCTCAGGTTGCGGTGTTGAAACTTCGTTGGCTGAGCAGGCTCCAAATGATGGACGGTTTCGCACTCGCCGAGACAACTCCAGGCCCTCTGATCATCGTAGTAGCCTTTGTCGGATTCCTGGCCGGGTACAACCACTTCCACGGTTCATTGTGGATGGGAACCTTGGGTCTGCTGGCGACGACCTTCTATACCTTTCTGCCGTGCTTCTTCTTCGTATTCGCGGGAGCGCGGCTGGTGGAAAGAACCCAAGACAACCGTATGATCGGAGGCGTCCTGGAACTGATCACCGCCGTTGTGGTCGGCGCGATCTTAGATCTAACGCTATTTCTAGGGAAAGCGGTGATCTTCCCATCAGGAGGTGCAGGTCTCAAGCAACTCAATGTGATCTCTTTGATCGAGGTGATATTGTCGCTCCTCCTACTCCAAAGATTCAAACTAAAGGTGATTCCCCTGATCCTATTGGGCATCGGGTTCGGTTCTATTCGTTATTTCCTGGGCTTTTGACAGCGATTCGACGAAATTCCCAGATAGTCGGCTAGCCAACGGTTAACATAGAGCTTTGCAGCGCAATCCGCCCACAAGGCCCATCGCGGTCCGCAACGGGACCATCAGCACCGCTCGGGGCCACTCAAAATCCATCGGAGAATAGAACGATTGTTTCGGCAGCGCACTGGCAAGCAGTGACGGCCCGTGAACACCTTCTGTCGAGCTTTGGTCACGACGGCCAGATGTGGAGCTCGAGCGAAAACTTTGCGGAAACTTCCTACCCCTCCCCTGCGAGTTCTTGTTTCGCGGTGAACGAGTGTCGCCAGCTTTGGCAGGCAAATTGCGCTTGTAAAGCGAAGCTTTAGTTTTAGAAACCGTCGTAGCGACTGTTCGCGTGGCGATAGCACGAAAGGAATTCTGCCGCCGCACTAGCGGACTCATGTTCGCTCCAGACACGGCAAAACATGTTTTTTCAGAATCCATATCCATGGTTGGCCAGCCGCCAACTCCGAGTCCTGAGTCCCATTTGGATCGCCGCTTGCGTAATGGTTCTGAGTTTGTTTGGGTGCGCCAACAAAGCGAAGAGCCGGCTGACCGAAGTGGAAGTAGCGAAGCCGGTTCGCACGAATGTTCCCATCTATTCAGAGTGGATCGGAACCACGGTTGGATATATCGACGCCCAGATTCATTCCAAAGTCACGGGATATCTTCTGGCCCAAAACTATAAAGAAGGATCCTTGGTGAAAACAGGAGACCTTCTGTTCGAGGTTGATCCACGGCCCTTCCAGGCGGTGGTGAATCAGGCAAATGCTCAACTCAACGTAGCCAGCGCTGAACTGACTCGGGCTCGTGCCGACGTGAATGCGGCTCAAGCCGAGATCAACCGCGCCCAAGACGCTCAGGTGAAAACTCAGTTGGATGTCGAGCGTTATGCACCTCTCGTGTCGGATGGCACGGTAAGCCAGCAAGAGATGGATGATGCGTTTCAGTCGAACCTCGCGAATCAGGCGTCGGTTCTGGCCGCGAAGGAAAAGTACAACCACGCTCTGGCTTCCGTGAAAGCCGCCGAGGCGCAGATCGAGGTCGCACGCAGTTCTCTTCAAGGCGCCCAGCTCAATCTGGGTTACACAAAAATTAAGTCTCCCATCAACGGGATAGCTGGGATTCGAGTCGCCAACATCGGCGATCTGGTTGGGACGGATCAAAAGGCTCTTCTGACAACGGTTTCGCAAATCGATCCGATTTTCGTACAGTTTCCGATCAGCGAGCAGGAGTATTTCGGCTTGCGCCGGCTTCTCCTCACTAAAGGTTCGAGGCAAGGGGAGGACCTGGAACTAATCCTGCCGGACGGAACCGTTTATGACCATAAGGGCAAGATTGACATCGTTGGACGGGAGATTGAGGCATCAACCGGAACACTCAGGATTCGGGGTATCTTCCCGAATCCGGGAAACGTCTTGCGTCCGGGTCAATACTCCAGGATTCGAACTGCGACTCGCATCGACAAGGATGCTTTGTTGATTCCCCAGCGCGCCGTGCAGGAATTGCAGGGAGAATATGAACTCGCTGTGGTCGATGGGGATAATCGAGTCGCATTCCGCAACGTGAAAGCTTCCAACCGGGTTGGTTCCTACTGGATCATCGAGCAAGGTTTAAGCGCGGATGACCGGGTTGTGATTGAAGGCCTCCAGAAAATCAAAACTGGAGAGAGGGTCGATCCCAAAGATGCCCAGCTTCCGCCTTTAACTTCGGCTCTGGCCGATGTCCGCGGGAGCGCGCCCTGATGTCAAGATTTTTCATCAATCGGACAGTCACCGCGATCGTAATTTCGATTCTCATTGTTATTGTCGGAGTCGTGCTTGCGCAGCGCCTTCCAATCGCTCAGTTTCCCGCCATTGCGCCTCCTGAAATTGTCGTGACCACCAACTATGTCGGCGCCGACGCACTGACCATCGAGAGCGCTGTCGCAACCCCGATTGAAGAAGCGATGGCCGGCGTTGAAGGCATGCTGTACATGCGGTCATTCAATGCGAATGATGGAACCATGAAACTGCGGGTCGATTTCGATCTGAACATGGACCCTAATGTCGCGGAGGTATTTTCGGAGATCCGTGTGAATCGCGCGCTGCCGCAACTCCCTCCCTCGGTCCGGAACCAGGGAGTGACTATCGCAAAATCCCATGTCAGCCCCCTGATGATCATTGCGCTTTACGCCCCGAAGGGTACCCGAGATGCAAAGTTCCTGGCGAACTACGCCAACATTAATATTGCGGATCCGCTCACGCGCGTCATGGGGATCGGATCCATCGTCGTGCAGGGTGCGGGGGCATATGCCATGCGTCAATGGGTGAAGCCCGACCAATTGGCCAGCCTCGGCGTGACTGTGCCCGATCTCGTCAATGCTCTTGAGCAGCAGAATACCGTTAACCCCTCAGGGCAGGTAGGTGCGGAACCAGCTCCCAGCGGGCAGGAGTTTACCTACACGATGCGTGCCCAAGGGCGCCTGGTCACGCAAGAAGACTTTGGCAATATCGTGATTCGCGAGAATCCGGACGGTTCTGTCATTCGGATGAAGGACGTTGCCCGAATCGAACTCGGAGAACAGACCTACAACGTGATCGGGCGAATGAACGACGCTCCCTCGGCGATCATCAATGTTTTTCAACTGCCGGGCTACAACGCCATTGACGCCGTCGATGGCGTCCGAAAAATGCTGGCGCAGCTCAAGGAGAAGTTTCCGGATGACGTCGACTACGTAGTTTCGCTCGACACGACCCTTTCCGTCAGAGAAGGCGTCCGCGAAATCATCAGCACGCTGGTGGAGGCGCTGCTATTGGTAATCTGCGTTGTATTCCTGTTCCTGCAGAATGTTCGCGCCACCCTAATCCCCGCACTGACGGTTCCCGTCTCGCTACTCGGGACCTTTATTTTCTTTCCGATGCTGGGTTTCTCCATCAACTCCCTCTCCTTATTCGGGCTGGTCTTGGCGATTGGTCTCGTGGTTGACGATGCGATTGTCGTGGTCGAGGCTGTCGAGACGAACATAGCTGCTGGCTTGAATCCAAAAGAAGCCTCGCTAAAAGCGATGGAACAGGTTAGTGGTCCCGTAGTCGCAACTGCTCTTATTCTTGCGGCAGTCTTTGTTCCCACCGCTTTTATTCCGGGAATCACGGGCCGTCTCTATCAGCAGTTTGCCGTGACGATCGCGGTCTCTGTGGTGATCTCCGCCTTCAACGCGCTATCGCTGAGTCCCGCGCTCTGTTCTCTCCTTTTGAAGCCACGCGAGGAGTCCACCGGTTTCCTGCATCGTGTATTTAGCGGGTTCAATCGAGTATTCGATAGAGCGACGAATCGATATGTCAGCATTTCCGGCACGCTCATCCGAAAAATGGCTTTGAGCGCGCTCCTGCTGTGCGCGGTAACTGGCGCAGCTCTTCTGGTGGGGTACAGGCTTCCTTCCGGATTTCTTCCTAGCGAAGATCAAGGTTATTTTTATTTGAATATCCAGTTGCCGGATGCGGCCTCTCTCCAGCGAACCGACGCTTTCACCAAGAAAGTAGAAACGGCTCTCAAGAACACGCCCGGTGTTCAGTACTACAGCACCATCGTGGGCAACAGCCTCCTTACGCAAACGAACGCCACATACAGCGCCTTCGTGTTCGTAGCGCTGAAGCCATGGGACCAGCGCAAAAGTAAGAATACGAGCATCACAGCGATTATGGATTCGGTCAACGATAAGCTTGACAGAATGCCGGAGGGGCGCGCCTTCGCTTTTTCACCTCCGGCTATTTCCGGGGTTGGAACTTCCGGGGGCTTTAGCTTCATGCTGGAGGACCGGGCCGGAAAATCTGTCGATTATCTCGCCGAAAATACCGACCGGTTCCTGCAAGCTGCTCAAAAACGGCCTGAGCTCGCGCGCCTGAACAGCTCATTAAACGCCAAGGTTCCTCAAGTTCTAGTTGCGGTCGATCGCGACAAAGTCTTGAAGCAGGGCGTGGAAGTAAAAGACGTTTACAGCACCATTCAAGCCTTCATGGGTTCCCTTTTTGTGAACTACTTCAACCGCTTCGGCCGCGCCTGGCAGGTATACATCGGTGCAGACAACGGCTATCGCACTGAGGCCAAAGACGTCACGAACTTTTTTGTCCGCAATAAGAACGACGAGATGCTGCCGCTCTCCTCGGTCGTTTCCATTAAGGCCGCGGCCGGGCCAGAATTTACTTCCCGATTTAACGAATACCGCTCGGTAGAGATTACGGGATCGGCTGCTCCTGGCTACACCACTGCGCAAGCCATGAAGGCGCTCGAGCAAGTGGCCAATCAAGTCTTGCCGAAAGATATGGGGTACGATTGGAATGCTCTTTCATATCAGCAGAACAAGGCTGCTTCTCAAGTAAGTCCCGCCGTGGTCTTTGGGTTTTCGCTGCTTGTCGTATTTCTTATCCTCGCAGCCCAGTACGAAAGCTGGGCCCTCCCATTTAGCGTTCTGCTATGCACGCCCGTCGCCGTGTTCGGAGCTTTTGTTGCACTGTGGATGAGGGGCTTTGAAAACGACGTCTACGCGCAAATTGGTCTTGTGATGCTGATTGGCCTCTCCGCGAAGAACGCCATACTCATCGTCGAGTTCGCAAGGTCGGAACGTCTCCGCGGAAAGAACGCGTTGGAAGCGGCGTTGGAAGGGGCCCGCATTCGCCTCCGGCCGATCTTGATGACCGCCTTTGCCTTCGTCCTTGGGACGATTCCGCTCGCGATCGCAAGCGGGGCGGGAGCAGCATCCCGGCGGATCCTCGGAACTGCGGTGATCGGCGGCATGCTGGCCGCAACCATGCTCGCCATCTTCATCATACCGGTCGCGTTTTATGCCGTGGAATCCGCCAAAGATAAAGTAAGTTCCTGGAGGAGTTCATCGTGAAACGCGGCGCGCCGATTCTTCTCGTGGCCACGATTCTCCTAAGTGGCTGCTTCCGCGGCCCGGTCTACAAAAGGCCCGTAGTGCCGGTTCCTCCAACGTTTCGAGGGCAAGCGAGTGCGGATTCGTTCTCTTTGGCTGATCAGGCGTGGTGGAACATCTATTCAGATCCCCTGCTTGAGGACCTGATTAAGGAAGCTCTCAAGAACAACTACGATTTGCGTACCGCCATCGCGCATACCCAAGAGGCGCGTGCGTACGTCGGCGTGGAGCGCTCGGCCTACTATCCTTCGGTAGGCTTTGACTCGGGAGCGCAACGCGATCTCGGCGTGTATAAATTCCGCCCCGCGCTGGATCTTCCAACGGCTGGAGCTTCCACGCATGAACTGTTTGTGGGCGGTCTTTCCACTGCGTGGGAGATTGATCTTTGGGGACGCATTCGCAACACGGCGGCGGCGGCGAATGCGACTTATCTGGGAACTGAGGAGGCCCGCCGCGGTCTCATGCTGTCGCTTGTAAGCGACGTCGCGGCCGCCTACTTCGAACTTGTCGAACTAGATCGACGTTTGGAACTCGCTCATCAAAGCCGCGACGCCTTTCAGGCGACATATAAACTTTTCAGCGAGCGCTTTGGCGCCGGAATCGGGTCCAAATTACAGGTCACTCGCGCGGAATCAGCCTTGGCCGCAGCGCAGACTACGGTTGATGATGCTGAGCGGCAGATTGCGGAAAAGGAAAACCAGATTTGTATTCTCGTCGATCGGAATCCCGGTGCTATTAAGCGGAGTCCACCCGAATTGGGTTTGAACACCCCTCCGATTGTGCCCGCTGGAATCCCATCCCAGCTTCTGGAAAGACGCCCTGATATTCGCCAGGCCGAAGACAATCTCAGATATGCCTTGGCAAATGTTGGTGTCGCGAACGCGAATTTCTTTCCTCGTATCGGCTTGACGACGCTCTTTGGACGGGTCAGCACCGATTTATCGTCGCTGACCACTGGAAACTCGGATATTTGGGCACTTGCAGCATCGGCTTCAGGACCCCTCTTTACCGGAGGCCGCTTGACCCAGCAACGTCGGGCCGCCAAGGCCGTCTTTGATCAGGCTAAGTTTCAGTATTCGCAGAGGGCGTTGAGGGCTTTTCAAGAAGTATCGGACGCCCTAACCGCATCTCAGAAGCTGAGCGATATAGAGGAACAGCAGAAGCACGAGGTTAGGGCCCTGACTGAATCGGTCGCGATCGCAAATCGGCGATATCGGGGCGGGCTCGCCAGCTACTACGAGGTCCTGGAGGCTCAGGAGCTTCTCTATCCGGCAGAATTTTCTCTTTCCCAGACCTCGCGTGATCGGAGCCTTGTCGTTGTCCAGCTCTACAAAGCGCTTGGCGGCAGTTGGAGCCTCGATGACACACAGTTTGCGAATGGCCACTGATTGCTAGAATCGCAACAAGCGAATACATGATTCTGGTGCATTGGCACAGTGTCCAATCGCTCCAACAATCCTGCGCGAGTTCAAGACGATGCGCCCGGCCAATTCATGACCAAGGATGAGAGGCCGATTGCGGCGAACCGCGCGTTGTCGTTGCTGGCAGCAGCCCAAGAACGAGATCGTTAAGGTCAAGCGATCCTGCGAGTGTGCAGATCGTCGTGAGGCTGTGAGTCACTTTTCGAAGCTGGAATGTCCACACGAGAGCATCCCGGTAGACTTAACACAAAATCGGGCTTGCCGTCGTGATGCAGTTTTATCATCCCAGAGGATGGCAAGCGTGGATCGGCGCGGTGTTCTGGATCGCGGTTGCCTTCGCAATCATAGATTACGTCAGAACGTTGTTGACCTTGCGCAGACGCAAGTGAGCGGGCCATCCGATATGGGGAGCGACGGGGATTCGCGCCTCATTTCTTTTTGGTCGGAGCCCCTGCTGAAGGCGGCGTATCCAGATCCACATCCTTTTCAGAGTCGCCGGTGACTCCAACGTTTGGCAATCAATCGCGTCCCCAGTTGTTGGAACATCGCCATGTCACTCGTTGACCTTCCCGACGGTTTCTCAATGAGCGCTATGGCCTGTTAACAACAGTCAGCGTCTTGGAGCATAATACTGCTGAGGCGACGGCGTGACCAAAGCTGAAGATTGGCCCATGTGGCTTCAGATGGTAGTTGGCGTGCCGAACGCTGTCGGCTTGGTCTGGGCATTTTTGTGGACACCCAAAACGCAAAAGGGCCTGAATTGTGTGTACGCTTTTCTTGCGTACATATGGTTGTTCCAAGTGCTTTTTGTGTGGCAATCAGCACTTGGGTACTTAGTGGCGGCTGCGGTCGGTTTTGGTCTTGGTATAGCCGTCTTTCTCCGGGCTCGCAATGCTGACTACTGGCCTAACAGCCCGAATCGTTGAGTGAGCCCGCTCAACTGTCGTAATATCCCCATTACACTCACTGGACCTTGGTTAGTCTCCGCTATAACGCCATCCGAACTGCCACTTGCCCTTCCACTTCCTCCATCTGAGACTCCGTTCACCAAGTTCGTCCTGAAAAACATAGTGGCCGTCAGGTATCTCGACACCATCTTCCCGGCGCACGTAAGCGAAAGAGCGCAGTGTATTCCGGTCGTCGTGGTAGGTCAGAAATTCAACTGGAAACCAGTCACCAGAACCGCGCTCACGAAGAGTCCCAAACCTCTTGAACGGTCGCAGTGAAGGCTCTGCTTTGGCGCGTCTGACCACGGCAGAATTATAGTTCCAAGTGATAACTGTCGTAACATCGCCTCTCTAACAATGTCGGCGGTGTCAAGCACTTTTTGAGCACACTCCAGCATGCACTCGAAGAAGAGCGCCATTTCGGTCTCGTTGAAGATGTGCCAATCCAACCAAAGCTCGCTCG